>Ga0307516_10003729_pt1 | contig 19365 bp, 24 predicted proteins | sample 19_EM_MG_FD_203310 | JGI IMG/M metagenome (GOLD analysis project Ga0307516, IMG submission 203310) | Populus trichocarpa ectomycorrhiza microbial communities from riparian zone in the Pacific Northwest, United States - 19_EM | ecosystem: Host-associated > Plants > Roots > Unclassified | place...
TGCACCACCACCCCCTGGTAATGCCCCTGGCCCCAAGGTATGCCGCCCACTCTTTTATGCCATTAAGGTGTTCCCAAAATGCTGAATGTGGCACATTCTACAGGGCAACAGAAAACGGTCCGTCTCGTTCGGCTCAGAGGAAGGATATAGACGCAGGGAGCTCATGGATTTCATCAAGCGAGAGTTGGAGTTGTACGATGACCTTGATTAGTGGCTCGGCACTGGAAGTTGTATCTACCACTGAAACTCTGTTGTTTTGGGAGAATCAGAAGCCAAGACTGGGCAGTCTTGTCAGTCTTGTCGTCACATTCAGTGAACCAAATAATATTGGTCCTGAATATCTTGTTTCGCAAAAGTATCACTTTTAGGAAGACTGGGAGCTCTTGGGGCTGGTCAACCATCCACGAGCATGTGAGCGGCCCGACCCGGAATGAGATAGGGGACCGGAAATGGGCTCGGCAAAAACTGTTGTTGTTCAACTTGTTACCAGCGCTCACTTTACATATATCATAACGGAAGTCATGGCTATCGTTGCTATGCAAGTAAGGCTCGAACGTTTGAACAACAACAGTCCGATATATTGTTCCATCATGCACCGATCCGTTTGTTGTTCGATCCTTTCCTTTCCTGTCTTCATTGTCTCTGTCCGCATTTTTCTTGCTCCATCCTTGTCCAAAAGTTTTCGTCGTCGACCACGATGCCTGAACCCGGACAAGCTGCATCCAAGTCGAAGCATTCCCATGCGGCCTCTGCGGCTCAACCTGCGCCGAGGAAGGTGCGGTTCAACGTTGGTGAGAAAGCGTGCCACCGCTCCTGCCCGTGGGCTCCATCTTATTTCTTTCTTTCCTTTCTTTCTTTTCAAAAGGAACTCAATACCAAGTCCTCGATGTTGTCGGCGAAGGCGCCTATGGCATTGTGTGTTCGGCAGTGCACCGACCCAGCGGTCGCAAGGTTGCCATCAAGAAGATCGCCCCGTTCGATCACTCGATGTTTTGTCTACGGACGTTGCGAGAGCTGAAGCTGCTCAAGTTTCTCAGCGAGGCTGGGGTCAGCGAGAACGTGCGTTTGCCTTTCGTCGCGCCGCCAAGGCCAAGGGGTGCGCAGCTGACGACGGACTGCGCAGATCATCTCCATCCTGGACATCATCAAACCCCCGTCACTAGAAGCCTTCAAGGAGGTATACCGTACGTCCATCCATCTATGGTTTGTCAACCCAACGCTAGAGATGCTGATCGTCGCCAAATCAGTCATCCAAGAGCTGATGGAAACGGACATGCACCGCGTCATCCGCACCCAAGATCTTTCCGACGATCATGCACAATACTTCACCTATCAGACGCTTCGTGCGCTGAAAGCCCTGCACTCGGCGGACGTCATCCATCGCGATCTCAAACCCTCCAACCTCCTGCTCAACGCCAACTGCGACCTGAAAGTGTGCGACTTTGGTCTTGCGAGATCAGTCAAGACCGCCGAACCTTCCGGAACTGAGACCGGGTTCATGACGGAATACGTGGCGACGCGGTGGTACCGGGCTCCAGAAATCATGCTGACGTTCAAGCAGTATACAAAAGTAAGCATGTCCTTGTGTCCTCCCTTTTTTTTCTTTCTCTCGAGCTCACACTTCTTCAACCACACAAGGCTATCGACGTTTGGTCTGTAGGCTGCATCCTCGCAGAGATGCTTTCAGGAAAGCCTCTGTTCCCAGGCCGTGACTACCACCACCAGTTGACGCTCATACTCGACGTCTTGGGGACACCCACCCTCGATGAGTTTTACGCGATCTCGACCCGGCGGTCGCGGGACTACATTCGCGCCCTGCCTTTCCGCAAGCGCCGGCCGTTTGCGACTGTGTTCCCCAATGCTAGCCCGTTGGCGGTGGATTTCTTGGCAAAGACCCTGGTAAGGCTTTTTTCTTTCGATGAAAAAGCTTGGCGGCGTTTGATGTTTTGATGAACAGACGTTTGATCCCAAGAAGAGGTATACGGTTGAGGAAGCCTTGGCACACCCGTATCTTGAAGCTTATGTGAGTCAACAACCTCCTTCCTCGTTGTCTACCTTGGTTCTCATTTCTTGTTGTTTCATCAGCATGATCCTGAGGATGAGCCAGTGGCTCCCCCTCTCGACCCCGAGTTTTTCGAGTTTGATCGTGAGTTGTTGGAGTTGTTTCTTAGACTGGGGTTGTATGCTGATTTGGGTATTGGAAAAACAGTACACAAGGATGATATCAGTCGAGAACAGCTGAAAGAGCTTCTCTACGAGGAAATCATGTCTTTCAACGCGGCTCCGATCACATAGATTCAGTTTTCTTATTCATTGATGCCTATGTTCTCGCCCCGTAAGTTTCTGAGCTCATGTTCATATTGGTCATGATTATATTGACCACTTTTTTAGTCCTAGTCAACTGACTACTTTCTTTCGTTACTCAACAACAAATCTGGACTTTTTTACGTCTTCCAGCCCGTGCCTCAAGTGTCGGAATCTATCAAACTTCAATGCTGTATGTATCAATATTCGGAAGGAAAGCATATCCTATGATACCTCTTTTCTTTTCCCCCCTGTATACATGGCGGGGCATATAGTTGGCCGTCTTGGCTTCAATTCCTTCTCATTACCGACATTTTCCTCTTTGTCCTCATGCTACCATGACGAGTTCATAGCTTCTGGTCCGTAGACATCTCTCAATGATATTGGTGTTGTAGACCAACCCAATAGAAAACAGTCGTTGACCAAGTGTGTCAGATTCTCGCGAGCGAAACATGCATATGTTTTGTAAGGAAAACAATGGATATGTCCCACACACGAAAAAGAAAACGCAACAAGGAGAAGATTGCAAAATTAAAAAAGGAGCGAGGTACAGAAAGCTCTTCTTTTTTTTGTTCGAACAACCACCACAAAAGCCAAAAAAAAAAAGAGAGGAAGTAACCAGCACTCGAAAACGAAGACACTACTTTTGGGCCATGTGCGGGGGACCACCTCCACGTCCTCTACCACCTGGTCCACCCCGTACCCCACCGCCACCGCCACCCCTAGTATACGCACCTCCACCCGCACCTCTACCTCCTCCCTCGCCATTGATCACAGGCGGCGCACCGCCTCTAGGTCGACTGACCGGCCTGTCCCCCCGTTCCTTTTTCGTCTCGACCGAAATCCGAAGGTTGCCAAACTCCCCCCCAACGTCGATCCAGATCCCGCCCTCGCCACCCTGGGAAGGCGGGAGCGAGGCGATGATGGCACGTTTGGCGGCATCGAGGGAGACGAACTCGAGGAAAGCACAGGCTTTGGGGCGGACGACGTCGAGGCCTTTGATGGGCCCGAATCGCTGGGTGAGGGCGATGGTGAGGGCTTGGTCGGAGATGGGATCTGTTACGCCCTATAGAGATAAAATTAGTTTTTGATTGAGTTGAAAGAGAGAAAACGAACCTTGATGAAACATTGTGGGACGGTGATGCTCTGTGCGGCAAGGTAGGCGGGATGAGGGGTGGATCCAGGACCGTGTTGGTGTTGGTGGTGGTGTTGATGGTGGTGGTGGTGCGGTGGGCCACGAGATCCGGGACCACCGGAGGGTGGGGTCTGGGTTCCGCTGGAGACGGGGGTGACCGGGGTTTCGGTCACGCCACGGGACTCTTGAGCGACAGCGGAGCCCCACTTTTTGGAGTTGGTGGCGGCGAGAGAAGCCCATGAGCGGGGGCCGGAGGGAGAAGGAGCGGGAGCCGGGGATGGGGCTGCAGCACTGGGGGAAGCGGTGGTGGGGGGAGGGGGTGTGGCGGCGGCAGAAGCCGGTGCTGCGGGGAGAGGAGTGGGTTCCGGCACTGGGGATTCCTCGGCGGCAGGGGCCGGTGCAAGGGTGTCAGGCTCGGGGGTGTGGATGCCGTTAGGCTGATCGACGGCGGGTGCTGGGGGTTCCGGGGCGGGGGTGGGAGTCTGAATGATGGTGGGGGTTTCGGGGACGTCGGTGGTGGGGGGTTCCTCGGGGGCGGCTGCCACGGGGGTGGGTGCGGCTACTGCGGGTGGTGGGGGAGGGGAGGGCTCACGGGCTGTCTCTGGGACGGTCTCTGGGGCAGGGACCGGGACCGGTGAGGCAGCGGGGACAGGCTCGTGGACGGGAGCTGGGGCGGATTCGGATTCGGGGTCACCTTCCTCGCTGTCGGCGGTTTCTTCTTTGAGGAAGCGGAAGATGTCGTTGAGGACAAAGTAGCCGTTGGGTTGCTCAGCGAGGAAGAAGGTCTGTACGAATTTGCGCCATGGGTCGCCGTGGTTGGACATTTCGCCGATGACCTGGATGATGATGCCGCCGCTGGCAGACGCCTGTGCATCGACGGAGTGGATGAAGACCTTGCAGTCCTGGAAGCCGATGGAGGTGATCTTGTTGTGGATTTCCTGGCAAGAGATGAGGGGTGGGTTGAAGAGAGAAGCGAAAATCATGCCTGTTGACCAAAACACGGCTTGCCGTCCTCTCCCTCTGTGCCGTGAATGAAGGTGGAGGCTTTTGTGTAGAAGCAATGCAAACGACCGGGCTGTTTGTTGACAAAGGTATAGTACTGCGGAACAAACTGCCAGCCGACTTCAGAGGGAACGACGGGCGTGGTGGCGGAGGAGGGCGAATTCGTCATGATTAGAGAGGACAAGGCAAGTCGAGGAAAGCAACTCGAAAATATTCAGTCTCCGCCACTCTCCGGCAGTTCCCACCCTCCATCCACCAATGTCCACTCAGTCCACGCCTCTCTTCCTCCTCCTCTTCATAGCCCTCTTCTGCATCTCCGGAAATGGGGTATATGCGTTCGGAGCGGGCAATATCCCCTCGTCAGCCCCCTTTTCTTATTATCGATCTCGTCCTCACCCGTCCGCAGCTTTGCATACATGGAAGGCAAGGCGTTCAGGCATGGTGATATCGTCCGTCGCCACATCTTCCTTTAAACACCCCACACTCACGCTCCCGATCCAGGAAGACACCCTCGCAGATCTGATCAAGCGCGCCGGCGGTAGCTTTGCATTCGCATCTATGCTCTCCAAGGGAAGCAAGTTTGGCGGCCTTGACATTAAACGAGTCTATTTCGGGTACGCCATCCCTCGCCGTCGTAACCGCCCAATCCGATTGACTCTCTGTCCAGGAATTGGCTTCGAGATTACAGTCAGGTGAGCTAGGCAAATCCAGATAACAACTTTATCTAACCCCCCCCCCCCCCCCAGGCCATGGACATTGCTGCATTAAAGAAGGTGCCGCAACAGGCAAGCCAATCCTAATTTTAAACGCGATCGTAATAATCGAGATGAATAGACTATCATAAACCTCCTCATGGTTCTCGGTTTCGTGGTCCGTTCATAACCCAAAGCGTCCAATTTCCAATCGTCTGACACATCTCATCAAGGCCCACGGGTATGCCACCAACGAATTCGAAGTCACTCCAGAACGCCTTGGCGTATACCTTCCCGTGCGCATCCCTTCCATTCCCTTCTTGCAATCCCCCAATCGACCACCTTGTGCGCTGCCCAAAAGGTCGAACACATCGACAACCCTAAAGGCTACGGCGATGGTGAAGACCCAAGGAAATACCACCCCGGTCTCCGTCCCCCCGTCGATGTATGCATCCTTTCTTCGCTCCAGAGTATCCACATACCCATCACCCTCCTCGCAGCCCAAGGAACTCGAGATCGACCCCCGCACGGGCATGAAGAACTACATCGGAAACGGTCAGTCTTCCAATCCTACTCGCTACCCCCACCTTACAACCTTCTTATTCAACCAGAACAAGGCCACTGGGACACCTCCCGCGCCCTCGTCCGCCGCACCCTCGAGCGTTGCATTCACCTCGGCCGACAGCAACGCGCCCAGGGCCAGAAGCAAGACGAGTACGAGGCCTACCGTCTTCTCGGTACTGCCGTGCGTCCCTTCCCTCCCACTTCAACCCATCACTCATATGCAACAATAGTTGCATACCCTCGAAGACTTTACCGCCCACTCCAACTTTTGCGAGCTCGCCCTCGTGCAGATGGGCTACACGGACGTGTTTCTGCACGTCGGCGACCAGGTAAAGGTCAAGGCGCCGAATGGAAGATGGGTAACGCCCATCGTGACTGGTAGAGTCTTACTTTTGTCTTTCATCATTCCTAAACAAATCTCGTGTCTTGTAGGAACGTTTGGGTCAAATGATTTCTTTCATTCTTTATTGGGAGGTATGGTTTACTCCCGATACTGGATGTGCAACAAACAACTAACTTTTTTTTTCATTTAGAGGCTGGCGACCACATCGTAAGTTTCAAACCTCGTCGTCATCAATGTTATTCATCTTTTAAAAAAAACTCTAGAGCTCCGTGAGTCTGCTCAATCTTTCTGTCTTCCATCCACCTGACCCGTCCCATCCAGGCTTCCGTGACAGACATCAACGAGAAACTTGACAAGGCGCGCTCAGCTGCGCAGACACAAACCCGCTCGGGACCCGGTGGGGTCAACCTCGGCCCTGGCGACGTCCTCAAGAGCCTGTTTGCGACGATCCCGGGCGGGGCTGGTGGGGACATGACGAGGGATATGGACACGATTGAGAGGATCAGGGCAAGTGCTGGCGTTCCTGGCGCAGGTGGAGGTCCAGGTGGAGGTGGGTATGGGTATGGAGGACCGCAACCCATACCGGGAGGAGGGAAGAAGCCGGAGGATATGACCCCGCAGGAGCTCCATTCTGTCCTTTGGGCCGTTTTGACATGGAGAGATGGAGGTGGGTAGTGTCTCTTTTTTTTTGATTCAAGGCGTTTGATTAATGCTTGGCATCAGTCATGAAGAAAATATCAAAGACGATTGGTGAGTTTTTTTCCCCTTCGTTGTTTGGGACGGGCTGTGGCTGATAAGGGAAAACCTTTTCAAAGAAAAGATCCCGGGGCTAGGACCATTACTTGAGAAGATTGCTGATTCGATTGCAGGCAAGTGTATTTTGTTGTTTTCTCTTCAGGTCTAACGATTTGTGAATCTAGTTTTCGTCCTTACTACGCTCGATGTATGTTTAATCTTTTTTCCCCTTGGGACGGACGTTGACGGATTCCACTTGAAGCCTTTCCTCAGGCCCATCTTGAAAACGACGAGCAACGGGCTTCAGGCCGCTTCTGGGGAGGTCATCAATAGCCATGACCAGTATGAGGTGTTTAATGATCCTCGAGCGGTCAGTCCGTTTTTGAATGTGGATATTGTGAATACCATGCTCATTTTCTGATAGTCGGATCCGACGCATTCGTTTTTGAGCAAGGACCATTTCGTGCGTTTAGTTCAGTTTTTTCAGATTGTGTGCTGACGGCTGTCAAGGGTCTGATCTTGAACGAGCCTGCTGGCTTGATTGCAAAAGTCATTGTGGTACGTTTCATTGACCAGCCATATAGTGCACAAATAACTGAGGCTATCATCAGAACAACACTGTGATTCTGGTCACCAAGGCTTGGGACGACAATTCTGTCAACGTTCATAATACCATTGAAGAAATTCTTCAGTGCCTGTAAGCCAGCTTCCGCTCACCGGAAGATCGCCCTCCCAAACTGACATTTCCTCTACAGTTTCCACCCTGATTTCCACAACTCCCACTCCAAGGTGCAGCGGGAGATGTTGCAGTGCATGCGTGATTGGGCCGACAGGCTTGGCCCTCGCAAACAGCAAATCATCCAGCGGCTGTCGAAGAATGCGGTGCGGAACCATGAGAACACGCGGATTCCAACGGACGGGGAGGTGTGGGCGCCTGACTCGCACTGGTCCCAAGCGACGCCGGGGCACGGGCCCGGGCCCGGGAAACTGCAGATTCCGGGAGGAGGGCTTTCGGGGATGGTGGGTGGAATGTTCGGGCAGGGGCAGGGGCAAGGGAGGGAGATGCCGTTTGGTGGCGGTGGTGCTCGTGCTGGGTACGCTCCGCCGACTGGACCGCCACCTGGGGTGCATACTCATGGGTCGTATGGGCCGTCTTCTCCGACGTATGTGCCTCCTGTGGGGCCTCCTCAGCCATCGTACGGGCCTCCCGTGGGGCCTCCTCATCCGACATATGCGCCTCCTGTAGGGCCCCCTCAGACCCCATATGCGCCTCCATCTGGGCCTCCACCGTCGTTTCCGGGGCATGGACCGACGCCTAGTCCGCCTGTAAACCCGCCTTCGCATGTGGGGTATACCCCTTCGTATGTGTCCCCGGTGCCGCAGCAGCCACCTTCTTCGTATGTTGGTGGGATGGGGTTCCCAGGTGCGCCGGGATATCCGGAGAACCCTCAGGGTGGTGGGTATGGGCACCCGGCTCAACGTCGTGGCACTGGAGGGTTTGGGTTTGGTGATGGAAATGGAGGTGCTCCGGCGTTCCCTGGTGGGCCAGGGGCGCCTGCGTTTCCTGGTGGGCCTGGGCCTGCGTTTCCTGGTGGATCTGCTCCTCTGTTCCCTGGTGGAAGTGGACCGGGGTTCCCTGGGGGACCAGGAGAACCGCATCAGCATGGGCATCATCATGAACACGTCCTTGAACATCGAGAGCACCGCCTTGAACGTAGAGAGCAGCACCTCCAAGAACGCAGGGAACACGGGCATCAACACCCACAAGGAGGTTGGTAAAGTCTGAAATGAGACGGTTTGAGAGGACTCTGCTTTCTCGAACGACTATAGTATAACCAAACTTGTAGAATGAGCGATTTGTATTTCCTATCCTATCCTATGTAAGAATGTCGGTAAAAAATATTTATGCAGATGTCGGATCGGACCTCGGATCTCCTTGTCCTCATTGAATGTCCTGGTCGTCCATGACATCGCTTTCGAAAGCGGAGAAGGCGTACATCCAAGCCGGCCTTGTAGCGACACCTCCTTCACGCGCCGATGGACGTTCTTTGCTTGATTACCGCTCTATAGCGCTGGAGACGGGCGTTGCGCCGCTCGCGAATGGGAGCGCGCGTGTGTGCATTGGGAGGAGCCTTGGTGGGGCTGACACGGGGGGCGCGGGAGGAGGCACGGAGGTGGTGGCTGCTACGAAGCTGGAGGTGGAGAACGTGGGGGGTGTGGATGGCGGTGTGGATGGAGGAAGGGTGGTGTGTTCCGTGTCGTGGTTTGTCCTTTCTCTCTCGATTGAGATTTTGCAACTTTTTCCTCATTCTTTCATTCATCCTTTTTACGCAATTTTTTTTTTTAAAAACAGTTCCCCATCGGCCTACCCGCACCACACCTCGTCGGCTCTAGAAGACCTGCAGCACGACCTTACGTCGCTCTTGCACACGACGCTCGCGCACCCGTCTCTGCGCCCAGAAAATCTTGGGATCTTAAAGGGGCGGAAGGCGTGGATGCTGAATTTGGACGTGCTGGTGCTGGCGGCGGAGGCGGGGAGCGTGCCCGATGCGGTGTTCGTTGCGGCGCGTGCGGCGTTGTGGGATACGCGTGTGCCTAGGACGCGGGGGGTGGAGTATCGTGCGCCTGGGTCTGTTTCCAAGGGTGGATGGAAGGGGAAAGGGAAGGGGAAGGCAAAGGCAAAGGGAGACGAAGAAGACGATGGAGGCCCACGTCAGGGAATGGGAAGGGGGGATATAGACGTCGATGAAGAAGCCCCGAGTGGGTTCGACACACGTCGGCAGGTGGGCGGCGCGGTTGACTTTGAACTGCCGGATTATTGGGATGAGGGAGAGGTGTTGGCGGGGAGGGAGCGATGGCCTGTTTGCGTTACGTTGAATTTGGTTAGTCTTTTTCTCTTGGGATTAAACATCTTCAGTTCTTTCTTTTTTTCTCTACGCCTCTGGTGGTGAGCGTTTTAATAGATCAGGCGGTGCTGATTTTATTATCATCTACTTTGTGGAGCAGGAACCGCCAATTTACTATCTAGACGCAAGCGCGCATGAAGAAGCCGCGACAGCCTCGAGGCTTTTACTCATGTTTTCGTTTCCTTCTCGACAGAACGAGCCCGCGGATGTGAGAGCCGTGAGATTGTTGGGGCCAGGGGAAGTGCGGATGGAGAAGCTGCAAGAGCTGATCAAGGTAAGCCTCTTGGTCTCGATGCATTGAGTTTCGAATGTGTGCTTATGGAATGCAAGATTGGGGAGACGCATGCCCGGGATTTGTTCAACTCGCTTGACGTTAAACTACGAGATGAAGACGTGAGGCAGAATCAGAAAGCGAGAGAGAGGTTCGAGCAGCATCGATGATCCTAACAGTCGCCAAGTTCAGGATAATTCTATTCGTGAACCCCCCTTATTTCATGAACCCCATGAACCCCACCCTTATCTGCTGAATAATTTTTGCGAGTCACATATTTTGAGTTAGCAGTCACGGAACTAGGAAAACAAAAACAAAAAGAATAACTGTTCATGACGGACATGACTACAGCCGCAGCCGCTACTCACGTTCATTATCCTTCTGCTATGCTGTATTAGTATCTCCCGCCCTCTCTCTATGTCGCGGATGTGTTCAAAGATGGGGTCTTGGTGTCAGCGGAAGGCGAGACAGCCGTTTTTTTGGCCTACTTAGAGGATGGGCCACCACCTCCAAGTCGAGCTGGAACAACCCCAATGGATCATTTGTATAACTCTTACTCTTCACCGTCTTCGTTGGCAGCCTATTCAGCACCCTTTTTCTCAACCCTTACTTTCGACCAGATCTCTGACCTCGACTACCCCGTGATTTCTCCATCAAGCGCGCTTGTGTCGTTTGTTTTTGGAGAAGAGATACTTTGTGATGCTGCAGCCACCGTCATCTTGATGGCTTCTTCGCCTTGTCAGCAACCGAGGCCTTCAAGTGCAACATCTACTTCATGTCACTCGCATCGGCACTTCGGTAGTTCATTACGTGGCAATTCTCCCTGACTCGCAATATATTTGTGACTGCTGCATGGGCCTCAACCTTGGTATTCCATGTCGCCACTATTTTCAAGTATTGTTGAAGATGCCAAACTTATTATTTCACATTGGCCTCATTCGTTCTCGGTAAGTCAGCCATACCTCTCCAACGAGGACTAATTCAACCACCATCTAGATGGTATCAGAACCCAGACCTTGACACGTCAAAAATCATGCCCATCCTGTTGGAGAATACTGGCACCCACGAACCCAGTGCACGAGGAGAGCAATTTCGTCGCAAACTCATCTGGACCGACCTCGAATCCCCTCGATGCACCCTTGCAACCACGCCCCACAGACACAATATCAGCTCGGACTGTATTTCACGAGACACAGGCCATAATTCGTGGTTTGACTACACATATCCAGACTCAAGAACAAATGGACGGGTTACTCGACAAGCTGAACGATCTACAGTAAGGCATGTTCTTTCGGTTGAGTAATATCTTTCTGACATGATTCACAGACAAGAACAGCAGGATGAGGCCCAACGTGAACATCTCCAAGATCCCCTGGTCATCAAGCATAAGGGACGCCCGAGAGACCAACGTCTAACGGGTCGTCCGCGAGGAGGTGGGGGACGAAAATCTCAGCGGGGAGGACGCAGCTGTGGTGTTTGTCGCGAGCCAGGACATAATTGTGCAAGCTGTCCCCTACTACGTAGATGTTGAATTTCATCTTGTATAATTGCAAGCTAAAAAATGGGAGTTCGTCTTCCTCCGAAATACACCATCCCAATAATATAACTAAAGAACACAGAAGTTAAGAGATACCCGTGTACCGAAAGCAAAGACTCACCTGGTGACTATCCTTACGTCCCATCCCATGCCCAACCCGAATGAACTCCAGGTGCAGACTGAGGCGTAGAAAAACGTTCTCCAAAGCACCCAAATGGGCTCGAACGGGACAACGCGGCCGTCTGGTCGTCGGATGGCTGTGCGGACAATGACGGTGCGTCAGATGTTTCCTCTGCGGATCTTGGGCAGCGGTGACGGAGGCTTGAGTCGCCGCTGAGATGGCACGGGCGTGTTTGACGGCGCAGACAACCCCGTCAACACAGCCCCAGCCGCTGATGACATTTTGTTTATGAACGTTGAGTCGTCGACATTCTTCGAGACTCTTTGTGCTTCCAAACATACCCGAACCCCACCTGACTCACCCATTTAAAGCTCAGCCACAGCTTTTGCACCCCGTGCCAATTGGCGGACGGGTGAGCAGCAGCAGTGGGTGGGTTGGTGAGATGAGGGATGGGGTGAGGTGGGGTGTGAGGAGGACAGGTCGGGGTCGAGGAGGGACGGGGTTGGTTAGGGTGTAAGGTGGGTGGGACGAGAAGACAAGATGGGGTCGGATGGTATGAGATGACGGGATAGAGGTAGGGTGTGAGGTCGCCTTCAGTGCATCTGGAGGTTTCTGCTGGCGTTCGCTGGGTGACGGGGGTGACGGAGCATGCCCGGGGTGTCTACTTGTCGTTGGTTGCCAGGCTCCAGCCCTGCTCGTCGTGACGTGACAAAAGTGGCGGACGGATGCCCTGCTCGTCGCCGTGACATGGCGAAAGGGGTGAGTGGAGAAGGGGGTGTAGCCTGAGCCGCCCACCTCGTCGTCAACGGCGGAATCAAGAAAGGGACTTACGAAAAAGATAATTTGTGTCACGCTATAATTCGAACTTATGATGAATCAGCAGATAAGGGTGGGTTCATGGGGGTTCATGAAATAAGGGGGTTCACGGATAGAATTATCCCCAAGTTCAGATTATATGCCTTTAATCTTGGTCACTCCCCTGCCGCGACTCACGAGTGAAACGTCGAATTAGGTAAAGAAAGAAAGAGAAGTACATCTTAATTACGCATAACGGTTTCAGCCCGACACTGGCTTTCCGATGCAGTGTTTTTCAGCGATCGGCTATGTGTGTGCATCTACGGTGCAAATTCGGGTGTAGGGTCATGTAGATACTTCTAAAATATGATCATGGATGTCATACTCCACATTACCCGCGCATACTGAGGCGGAGATTCGAGTTATGGCCATTTTAATCATCACGACGGGGACTCTCCTCTTCTCGCTCCCACACGGGGCGTACTTCATGAGGCAATCTCATCGCAATCCACACCGCAAAATACGACAAGAACAAGAAAACGGCTTAAACCGCATAGCCTCCAAGAAGATTGCGTTCCACAGAGAACGAAAAGGGAGACGTCGACAACGAAGGGGCTATAATGTTCGCTATAGAAACGCCCGTCTGAGAAAGTCCATTGATTGTTCCGAGAGACCGCCTATTGGGTGCCGCCGCGGTGAGGAATATAAAGATGCAACCTAGGAGTTGAGATATCATCAGTCTCGCAGCACATGAATACGAAAAGAGAAAAACAACCAAGAGCCATCTCCGAAGACCTCGTCGCGATGATCCAGAAGAAAATTCCTGTCCAGACACTGGTTGAAATCCCATAATGGCGAGCGCAGAGGTTCATGGCCGGGAGGAGAACCCAACGCAACTGGAATATAGAAATTGCCAGGACAAAAGTCCGTCGTTCACCTAGGTAACGAACGATGTTCGGGAAACAGGTCGCCATGAATATAGCGGCGACCGCTCGATAGACCCCCAGTATATAGCCTATACGCCTGGAGTCAAATCCCAAGCCACCTACTTCGATCGGCGTAGCGAAGAATATGGGTACTAGCGCGAAATGGGATGCGTCCAAGAGTTCGAGGCAGGTAAGGTTGGCGACAGATATGAAGACAGGGTATGTGAGGATTTGTCGCAAGGGAGGGGGTTTGTCGAGTGAAGATGCGAACTGGATGCCTCCCGAGGCTTCGCCAAGAGGTGACAGGCTGGTCGCGCTCTGAAACATGTCAGACGTCAATGGACAAGTGGGAAAACTAATCAACGTACTTCTTTGAAGAAGAAGAGAGTCACAAGGAACGATATCAAGATGATAATCGCTACAGTAAGACAAGGAAGGAAGTATGGGTATTGTTTCCAGAATTCTCCGCTGAAGAGAGTTGGGAAGCGTTCGCTAGGTTTTGCAAGGCTTCCTCCTATCACCGGGCTAGGTTTGCACTCATGTTATGGGGGTATGATGAAGAAACAGAGATAATGACCATACCCTATACTTCCACCAACCGCCCACAGGACGAAAATCAACCCGAAACCTCTAGACCGATTTGTCGAGTCCGTGATTTCCCCGACAATACTCTTTATGACGCCTGTGATGGTCCATAAGGTTATAGAATGAAATATCGACCTTGGTGGACTAACCAGTATTCCCATCCATAAGCCCCCAAAGACATCGGCTGGGTGTCATTTTAAAACAACCCGATTTGCAAGAACTATTCTAACGGCGTACCTTGCAACCAAGCCCCAAAATGTGCGAGAGAGGCCGAAGCACAACATTGATGCCATCGACCCACACATTCCCATCAACAGCACGGGCTTCCTCCCCAGACGATCAGAAAGTCTGTTCCAATGAAGCACCGTCATTGTCAATGCGATAGAGTAAAAGGACCCCTAAAGATGTTGTTGAGCTCTCGAACGAGGCATAGATACCTGCTCCAAAAATCGATGGTTGTGACTCACGATCAGCCCAACATAATACCCGACTTTGCGCTCGTCTCCCCCAATGATGTCCAGCCCACCAACAAGCTGCAGACACCGACAAATCAAGTCGCGCTCGTCGTGGACGACTTGTTCGCACCTGGTAGATGTACGGCTTTATTGACTGTGCTGCCAACCCGTCGCAAACCTCTACGAAAAGCACAGCCGAAAGCTGAGGCCACGGCAAGGGGTTGGATTTCCATCGGAACCGGCTGAGTTCAGATTCGGATTGGGGGAGCAAGGGAACATCCTCGTCGCTATACGCCATGCGATTGGTCGGTGACCGGGGAGAAGAACGGCTGGATTTGAGCCAGGTTCGGCGTCGTCGGACTCGTAGTAATGACTAGGTCCGGCTGCTTACCTTCGAGAATGAACGCTCTAGGTTATCAAGAAGAAAATCTCTCAGATCTCAGAGGCCCAGTTCGGGAATTTTTGGATTGAACCCATCAGGTCCCGACCCAATCAGGTTGGCAACCGCAAGGACCCCCGTTTCGGCTAAACGGTAGTAAATATCATGTCACATACACCTCTGATGTATCCACTCATCGCCTCTTATTAGAGGCACATTTAGGGTCGGCCTACCCCTCTAATTAGAGTGGCTATCGCTAAATGTGGTTAATACTTCTAAAATATGATCATGGGTCTCATACTCCACATTACCCGTGGATACTGAGGCAGAGCCACTTCGAGTTTCGAGCTATGGCCATTTTAATCATCACGACGGGGACTCTCCTCTTCTCGCTCCCACACGGGGCGTACTTCGTGAGGCAATCTCATCGCAATCCACACTGCAAAATACGACAAGAACAAGAAAACGGCGTAAACCGCATAACCATCAAGCAGATTGCGTTCCACAGAGAAGGAAAAGAGAGACGTCGACAACGAAGGGGCTATAATGTTCGCTATCGAAACAGCCGTCTGGGAAAGGCCATTGATTGCTCCAAGAGTACGCCTGTTGGGTGCAGCCGCGGTGAGGAATATAAAGATGCAACCTAGGAGTTGAGATAACATCATCAGTCTCGCAGCACATGAGTATGAAAAGAAAAAACAACCAAGAGCCATCTCCGTAGACGTCGCGGCGATGATCCAGAAGAAAATTCCTGTCCAGACGCTGGTTGAAATCCCATAATGGCGAGCGCAGAGGTTCATGGCCGGGAGGAGAACCCAACGCAGCTGGAAAGTGGACAATGCCAGGACAAAAGTCCGTCGTTCACCTAGGTAACGAACGATGTTCGGGAAACAGGTCGCCATGAATACAGCAGCGACCGCTCGAGAGACCCCCAGTATATAGCCTATACGCCTGGGGTCAAATCCCAAGCCACCTATTTCGATGGGCGAGGCGAAGAATATGGGTACTAGCGCGGAATGGGATGCATCCAAGAATTGGAGGCAGGTGAGGTTGGCGACGGATATGAAGACAGGGTATGTGAGGAGTTGTCGCAGGGGAAGGGGTCTGTCTAGTGAAGATGCGAACGTGATGCCTTCCGAGGCTTCTCCAGAAGGTGACAGGCTGGTGGCGCTCTGAAATGTCAGACGTCAATGGACAAGTGGGAAAACTAATCAACGTACTTCTTTGAAGAAGAAGAGGGTCACAAGGAACGATATCAAGATGATAATCGCTACAGTAAGGCAAGGAAGGAAGTATGGGTATTGTTTCCAGAATTCTCCGCTGAAGAGAGTTGGGAAGCGTTCACTAGGTTTTGCAAGGTTTCCTCCTATCAGCGAGCTAGTTTTGCGCCAATGTTATGGAGATGTGAGGAAGAGACCAAGCTGACGACGTTACCCAATACTTCCACCGGCCGCCCACAGGACGAAAATCAACCCAAAACCTCTAGACCGATTTGTCGAGTCCGTGATTTCCCCGACAACACTCTTTATGACGCCTGTGGTATTCCGAGCCCATGAGATTATAGAATGAAATATCGACCTCGGTGACCTGACCAATATTCCCGTCCAAAAGCCCCCACAGACATCGGCTGGGTGTCATTGTCAAAACTACCCGATTTTGGAAGAACTGCTCTAACGGCGTACCTTGCGACCAAGCCCCAAAATGTGCGAGAGAGGCCGAAGCACAACATTGATGCCATCGACCCACACATTCCCATCAACAGCACGGGCTTCCTCCCCAGACGATCAGAAAGTCTGTTCCAATGAAGGACTGTCGTTGCCAATACGATAGAGTTAAAGGACTCCTAAAGATGTTGTTCAGCTCTCGAACGATGTATAGATACCTGCCACATAAATCGATAACTGTGACTCACCATCAACCCAACATAATACCCGATTTTGCGTTTGTCTCTCCCAATGATGTCCAGCCCGCCAACAAGCTGCGGACACAAACAAATCAAGTCAGATCTGCGCTCGTCGTGGACGACTTGTTCTTACCTGGTAGATGTATGGCTTTATTGACTGTGTTGCCAACGCGTCGCAAATCTTTACGAAGAGCACGACCGAAAGCTGAAGCCACGGCAGGGGGTTGGATTTCCGTCGGAACTGGCTGAGTTCAGATTCAGATTGGGGGAGCAAGGAAACACCCTCGTCGCTATACGCCATGCGAGTGGTCGGTGACCGGGGCAGAAGAACAGTTGGATGTAGTCGATCTAGTAATGAGTGGTTCTGGCTGCTTACCTTCGAGAATGAACGCTCCAGGTTATAAAGAAGAAGAGAAAGGCCATTTCGGGAATTCTTGGGTTGAACCCATCAGGTTGGCCCCAACCGCAAGGACCCCACCGTTTCGGCTAAACGGTAGTAAATATCATGTCACATGAACATTCTCCTTTTATCGAGCTCTATCAGCCTCACGATCAGGCGGGTATGTCTGGTAAAGATGGCCCATACATATGGGTGATGGAATACAGTAGCCTAAAACAGAAGTGATGACACCCATTTGCGGTATTCCGAGTATTGGCTTTCAGATGCCGCAAATTGCGCTGGCTTGGCCACTACACGAGCTCCATCCCAAATTCCGACTAGCCCGTGGCGGGGAAACAGCGCTGAGGGTTGGCTTTGAGTCAGACTCGGGTAGTTGGCCAAGTATAGTTGACTCTGGCTGTTCACCACACATTTATTTTTCGCGTCCATCAGACCTCGGAAGTTCCATGATATGTTACCATAACTTACGTAAGTTGACTCCTGCCACAAGTACTTCCAGTGGGAATCCCTAACTTATAAATGGGCGCGTCTTCTTGGCAGCCGCATGCGGGCCACGGATATGAATTATGATCCATGAGGTCTGATGAGAATCGCAGGATCGTGCGGATGTCTACAGCCCTGTAGTCCGTTGAAATCATCACCTGAAGTTTGCCTGAAGTTCAACTTATCAGCAAATCCTGGGAACGCTACAGGTTGCTACAGGTTGCTATGGAGCACTCTGTAGCGGGGGTCCCTGGGGATATAGCACCCATAGCAACCTGTACACCGCCATTTATACAAAATATGACGGGAACATTATTTAGAATCCTGGATGTCACATTTAAGATAATATAGATGTAACCTAAGTGGGGTCCTTCTGGCGATGTGACCGAACACAGCCCACGATGAGATGGGTGACAGGGTGGCTGAAGATGTCGTCAAAAAGCTGTGCACACGTTGGGCTGTCGACACCTCTTCGGAAAAGCTGCTGCAGACCTGCAGGCCAGCTGAGCTGGAGCTTTCTCAACATATATCTACAACATTTCTCCCTCCCTATGCTTAACCCTATGTGAGATGTCATCAACACCTGGCAGCCTCAAGCAACATCCATGGCATTGACTTCATCAATAGTCTGTGTCTCGTCATCTGGTACACGCCTTCACTTTTGACAGGTTGGGACCACTGTGACCATACTCCCAGCTGATGTGGCAGCTGTGGCTGTGATTGCCTTCCTCTTTTCTGCAGCTTTCAAGGTTGTTGCTGCTCGCTTGGAATCTTGTGTGACACAAAGTTTCCGCGCTATCTGATCATGGTGCGATCGCCGGTCCGCTACATATGGTATTGGAGTGGTCAGGTCTCGGGGAAGGATGGCTCGGATTAGGTGGGCATTGTGGAATGCGTGAGTGTTAATCAAGTACACGTCGAGAGGTTTGTGTTCCATGTACATTTCTGTTATGCCTGATTCAACATGTTCTTGTAGAACCGCCCGCTTTTCCGATGATGTACAACCTGCCTGGCGACAAGCATGTTGAACATTGTACTCGAAAAGTACAGCCTATAATGTGATGCTATAAGTAAGTTCGATGTTTGGGAATCTTGTTATTTGCCGACTGATGTACCGTGGTAGGAACAACAAGAATTCTCCTTTTGTTCAGTCGACGTCTCAGGATTGGCATGCCAAATAACTCGTGGTGGACGGCAGCAACTTGGAACACATCAAGAACAATCAAAGATAACTTGCTGCTCGTATCTTGCAGGATATCTGTTAGAGCAACACCAAAACCAGCAAGCTCAATGGCACACTCAACAGTGACCAGAGCACTAGCATTGTGGGCTCATATATAGAAACAAACAATAAAGGAGTGGAATGAGATAGTATTGACATTAGAGTCACACACTGGTTAGGTGGGGATTCCAAGTATATTCAAAAGTAAAGACATAATAATGCTAGTACTCTATACTAGCTGGTTGAGTGCTTCTAATCATAAAATGAAGACCCGTACTCTCGACATCCATGATGCCGTTGCTTAGTACTCACAATGTATCTGACACCGGAGCCATACTCAGTCAGACTTGTCACAACCCTTGTCCTAGAGCCACTGCTACATGATCAAGTGGAGGGCAGGAGGGGGGAAGCTAGAGTCCAAGAGAATACAACTAGAGTTACAGGCTTCTGTGCTACTTTATATGCACTATTCTAGCTTAAGCTTATCAACCAATAGGATATAGTCCAGATATCCTCCAATGGGATATGATTCTGCTATCAGATGAGTCAGAGATAAGAGAGTCAAAGATAAGAAGATAAGGTGTGAAAGAAAGAACATATAAGGAAA
>Ga0307516_10003730_pt1 | contig 19364 bp, 17 predicted proteins | sample 19_EM_MG_FD_203310 | JGI IMG/M metagenome (GOLD analysis project Ga0307516, IMG submission 203310) | Populus trichocarpa ectomycorrhiza microbial communities from riparian zone in the Pacific Northwest, United States - 19_EM | ecosystem: Host-associated > Plants > Roots > Unclassified | place...
GCTTCCAGTACCCAGGTATCTTTTGTACCGCCGCCCTGCGACGAATTGACGACGAGCGAGCCTTCCTTCAGTGCGACGCGGGTCAGGCCGCCTGGGACCATCTGCACGTGCTTGCCTGACAGCACGAAGGGCCGCAGGTCGATGTGGCGCGGCGCGATGCCGCTCTCGACGAAGGTGGGGCAAGTCGACAGGCTGAGTGTGGGCTGCGCGATGTAGCCGGTCGGATTGGCTTCGAGCGCCTTGCGGAAGTCGGCGATCTCGGCCTTGGTGGCTGCAGGACCCACGAGCATGCCGTAGCCACCGGCGCCGTGAACCTCTTTCACCACCAGTTCGCCCAGGTGGTCGAGCACGTACTTGAAGTCGTCTTCTTCACGGCACTGGTAGGTCGGCACGTTGTTGAGGATCGGTTTCTCGCCGAGGTAGAACTCGATCATCTTCGGCACGTACGGGTAGATCGACTTGTCGTCGGCCACGCCGGTGCCGATGGCGTTGGACAGCGTCACGTTGCCGGCGCGGTACACGCTCAGCAGGCCCGCACAGCCCAGCGTTGAATCGGGGCGGAAGGCCAAGGGGTCAAGGAAATCATCATCGACACGGCGGTAGATCACATCCACGCGCTTCGGGCCTTGCGTCGTGCGCATGTAGACGAAGTTGTCCTTGACGAAGAGGTCTTGCCCTTCGACCAACTCCACACCCATCTGTTGCGCGAGGAACGCGTGCTCGAAGTAGGCGCTGTTGTACATGCCGGGGGTGAGCACGACGACAGTCGGCTCGTTGACGGCAGCGGGCGCCACGCCACGCAAGGTTTCGAGCAAGAGGTCGGGATAGTGCGCGACCGGCGCCACCCGATGCTGGCTGAACAGCTCTGGGAAGAGCCGCATCATCATCTTGCGGTTCTCGAGCATGTAGCTCACGCCGCTCGGGACACGCAGGTTGTCTTCGAGCACGTAGTAGCTGCCGCTGCCGTCGGGGTTGGCAGCCCGCACGATGTCGATGCCACTGATGTGCGAATACACGCCGCCAGGCACATCCACGCCCATCATCTCGGGCCGGAACTGCGCATTCTTGAAGATCTGGTCGGCCGGCACGATACCGGCGCGGATGATCTCCTGCTCGTGGTAGACGTCGTGGATGAAGCGGTTGAGCGCCGTGACCCGCTGGGTCAGGCCTTTTTCCATCTCGCTCCATTCCGATGCCGGAATCACGCGAGGGATCAGATCGAATGGAATCAGCCGCTCGGTGCCGGAGCCGTCTTCATCCTTGGCGCCATAGACGGCGAAGGTGATGCCGACACGGCGGAAGATCATTTCCGCCTCTTCGCGGCGGGAGTGCATGACATCACGCGGTTGCTGCGCGAGCCACTTGTCGTACATACGATAGTGGTCACGCACCGTGGTGCTGGTGGCCTGCATCTCGTCGAAACCGGGTCTACTCATCTGCAAGTCTCCTTGGGGGCAGGGTAGCAAATTCCAGGCCACTTTCGCACCAACGAGGCGCATTCACGCTGGTTTATTCGATGATCGCGCGATGGTGCCAGTAGCGCCGCGCCGTGTCTCGCTCGCATGCGGCCGTCGCAATGTCGGTCCCGCTGTGCCACCACCACGCACCGCACGCCGGGCTCGTTTGGGCTGTGACGCCACGCTCGTCGAGCCGCGCCAGCACCTCAGCTACGGGGTGGCCGAACCGGTTCCGATAGCCGGCCTGGATCACCGCAATGCGCGGTGACACCGCATCCAGGAACCCCGCCGTTGATGAAGTTCTGCTGCCGTGGTGCGGCACGACCAGCAAGTCGCTGCGCAACGCGTCTCGCTGGGAGCCAAGCAGATCGGCTTCCTGCTGGCGCTCGATGTCGCCAGTGAGCAAGGCAGTGCCCTGCGCCCCGCTCACCTTCACCACGCACGACATCGCGTTGGACTTGAGCCCACGCTCGTAGTCGGCTGCTTGAGGATGGAGCACGTCGAACCGCACGCCGTCCCACGACCACGATTGGCCAGCTTCACAGCGCCGGGGTTGGGCTGCCAAGGCTCGCAGCGGATGCTCGGTCTCGAGCGAGCTGAGCAGCTCGGTGACCGGCATGTTCTTCAGCAGGGCGGCAGCACCGCCCACGTGATCGAGGTCGCGATGACTCAGCACCAGGCGATCGATGCGCTCTTCTCCCCGGGCCCGCAGCAGAGGCAGCAAGACGCGCTGGCCAGCATCGCTATCGCGTGAATATTGCGGTCCGGTGTCGTACACCATCAGATGTTGTGCCGTGCGCACGAGCACCGAGGTGCCCTGCCCGACGTCCACGGCCATCAACTCGAATTGCCCTTCGGCCGGCAAGTCACGCACCGGCAGCAGAAGAGGCACCACCAGCGGCACAGCCAGCAAGCGCATGCGCCATGGCAAGGGCGACACCATCAGGGCAGCGGCCAGCAGCCCGGTCGCCTGCGCCCACAGCGGTGCGACCGGCACCAGCCACACGGCGCCGGGCACTTGGTCGAGCTGCGCCAAACCGACGCAGAGGCCCTGCTGTACCCACGCACCCACTTGCCACAAAGGCGAGAAGACCACACCCAGCAAGGCAAGCGGCGTGATGACCAGTGTGACCAGCGGAATGGCCACCAGGTTCGCCGCAAAGCCCACGATCGATACCTGCTGAAAGAACACCAGCGTCAGCGGCGTCAAGCCGAGCGTCGCAATCACCTGCGTTCGCAAGCCGCCCTTGACGCTCGCTCCCATGCGTCGGAGCCAGCCCATTTCGGCGACAGGCTCGCGATGGCCCTGCACCGCCTCAGACGACATCAAAAGGCCCACGGCCATGAACGACAGCCAGAACCCCGGTTGCAGCAAAGCCCAGGGGTCTAGCGCACTGACAACCGCAGCGGCGACGAGCAGCACCAACGTCCACGGCCAGCGGCGGCTCAGCATCTGAAGAATGGTCACCGTGACCAGCATCCACACCGTGCGCTGCGCCGGCACACCCCAGCCCGAGAACAGTGCGTAACCCGTCGCCGCCAACAGCCCGCCCCAGCGTCCTGCAATCTGCGCCGGAACAAATAGCATCGCTCGCGTGCTGCGCCGCCACAGGCTCATGACCAGCAGACCTGCCAACCAAGCGAACATCGTCACATGCAGCCCGCTGATGCTCATCAGGTGGGCGACACCCGTGTTGCGAAAGAGCTGCCAGTCTTCGCGTTCGATCGCCGACTGATCACCCACCGCCAGTGCCGCCAGCACGCCGGCAGAGCGCGGGTCGCTCACCTTGGCATAGATCGCGTCGCGCACGCGCTGGCGCAATCGGTCGACAGCGTAGCCGGCCTTGGCATCCAGCAGTTCGGCCGCCGCCTTGTCGCCGCCACGCACATACCCCGTCGCACGAAGCCCCTGCTCGAACAGGTAGAGCTCGTAGTCGAAACCCTCGGGGTTCATGTTGCCGTGGGGCTGACGCAAACGCAGCGTGAAGCGCCAACGTTGCCCGGCGCGCAAGGACTGCTGCGGCTCGCTCAAGGCCGCGTCTTCGTGCCAGCCGACATACCAACCCAGCGCAACCAGGGATGGCACGCTCACGGGCCGGCCCTCGTACCGCGCCTCCTCGATCTGAAACCGAAACCTGAGCCCAACCGCCGATTGCTGGGGCAACCCGGCCACCACGCCGATCACCTGAAGGTCTTTACCTTCCAACGCCACCGGCAACGCATCGGCCAGCCTCTCGCTGGCTCGCCATCCCGCCGCACCGGCTCCGATCAGCACCATGGCCATCAATGAGAGCCACCACCCTCGCGTCCATCGCCAGGCAACGGCACAGCAAAGCATGCCCACTGCGAGGCAAGACAGATAAGCCCACAGCGGCAGCAGCGTACGCTCCTGCAATTGCAGCGCCACGCCGAGCAGCCATGCCAAACCCATGCCCGCCAAGTGCCAACCTTGGTCTTTTCCTCCCATCCCCGCAGTGTAGGATTTGCGCCTCCCCAGTTTCCCGGTGCATCCGATGTCCGTCTACGACCGCTTGAAATCCCTCGGCATCGAACTGCCGCCCGTGGCTACGCCGGCCGCGGCCTATGTGCCTTTCGTCCGCACCGGCAAGCTGGTGTTTCTCTCCGGGCACATCGCCAAGCGCGAAGGCAAGCCGTGGGTTGGCCAACTGGGCCGCGACATCGACACCGCCACCGGCAAACAGGCCGCGCGCGCCGTCGCCATCGACCTGATCGGCACACTGCACGCTGCGGTCGGTGACTTGAACAGCATTGAGCGCATCGTCAAGGTGATGAGTCTCGTCAACAGCACACCGGACTTCACCGAACAGCACCTCGTGACCAACGGCTGCTCCGAGCTGCTCGGCGAGATCTTCGGCGCCAGCGGGACTCACGCGCGCAGTGCCTTCGGCGTTGCACAGGTTCCGATGGGCGCTTGCGTCGAGATTGATCTGATCGCCGAAGTGAAATGACGGCCCTCCAGAAGCAGCCGACCCTGCTGCTCGTGGCCGGCGCGGTGATCAGCATCGCCGCCGTCGGCGCGGCGCTTGTGTCGCAGCACGTCTTCGGCATGGAGCCCTGCCCGTGGTGCATCCTGCAGCGGCTCATCTTTCTAGCCATCACACTGGCCTGCCTGATCGGCTTGGCCGTCCGCCGATTCGGCGCAGCGCTGGTGATGCTGCTCTCGGTGTGCGGCATCGCCGCGGCGCTGTGGCAGCACTTCAAGGCCGCGGCCTCGTCGTCATGCGCGATGACGGTGGCCGACCAGATCGTCATCGCGACGAAGCTCGACAGCCTGTGGCCCGACGTGTTCCTGGCGCGCGCCAGCTGTGCCGACGCGGCGGTGAGCTTGTTCGGCGTTCCCTACGACTTCTACAGCCTTGCGCTTTTCGTGCTGACGGGTGTAATCGGCTGGTCGTTGCTGCGAAGACGCTGATATGGCCAAACGCTTCCTATTGCCTATTGCGAGGCAACGGCGCCACTGGTGAGGGTCGGCGGCTTGTCTGCCACTTGCCCGCCCTCACAAGAGCTTACCGGCGCAGGAATGGACAGGAGCCCGCCCCGTAGCGTCCGCAATGTGAGGCGGTCGCAGCGTTCCTCGATCAACGACGCACGTTCGATGCTTTCAACACCGCCGAGCTTGTACCGGACCGTCTTCGGTGCCGATGCAGAAAGCTCGGGGCCTCTCGCCAGATCAGCCAGCACGATATCCAGTGACTTAGCGAACAAATCGGCACTTTCCTGCGCGATCATGCGGCCCTCGTCGGCGGTCCAGAATTCGACAATCCCTGCTTTCTGTTCTGCGGCAGGACGCGGCACAGACACTACCCGCACGACGTTTTGGTAGTTGATAACGTCTGGTGAACCAGGCGCACGGACAACGATGACGTTGTCCAGCAACAAAGCTCGCTCGTCCTGCGTTACTGAGAATACCGGTGCTGTTTCAATGATCCAGCCATTCGATACCGTTGCGTTTGGCTCGACGACTTTCTTACCCGCGCCCCGAGTCATTCGTTCAAATGCCCGTTGCGCAAGCAAGCCATGAGTGACCTTGTCGAGGAGCGGTTGGTACGGCAAGAGAACTTTGTCTGCTTCTTCCTGTACCCTGGACTTTTCTTTCGCCTGTCTCGAACTCGAAACCAAGCCATGTGCCGCTATCGCGGCAAACAGTCCAACCAAGTTAGGAGCCGGGTACATCACAGCGACACCACTCGGCCCAGAGGTGTCCTGGCTCACCAGCCCACGGTAGGCTACCTTGTCGTCGGCGGGCATCCGAACGGCCCAATCGGTTTCATTCGGGACGGCTCGAGTCACGACGCCAGCAGCCGGTGGGTCGCTGGCCGCAAAGGCGAGCGAAGCGACCGACAGCCCCAGCAGTGCGGCCATCAGCCGCGCGACGAGTGAGATCGTCATCACGTCACTGGGCTTTGAAGGGCTTCACGACATCGTCCTTGCCTAACTCGATTACCTGGAAGTAAGCATTGGTCAGACCGGGGAATTTCGGAGGTTCGTCCCATTTCCCTTCGGTCTCACGGACAAGTTTGATGGGCCGGTACCACTCATAGGTGTTGCTGGACAAATTCACCAAATAGGCGGAACCCGCAAGAATGGCGTGCGGCGGCCCGTTCGGAATGTAGGCAGAGTACGAACGTTCCATGCCAAGCGTCGTCAATTCCACGACCACCAATTTCTCGACCCCGTACTTCTTCTTGAGGGACGAGAAGTCTTTGCGGGCCAAGTTCGCCCCCTTGGCCGCATCAGGCAAGGTTTCCAGATTGAGGGGCTCATCGATGACGACCGCCTCTTGTCCCTTCTTCGTCAGCGCTTGCGCCAGATCGGCATTCAGTTTCGGCAGGTCTTCGTACCCTAGCGTCTGAGTGTGTGTTGTCAGGCTCGAGTTGGCAACGGACGCGGCTGCAATGCAGAGCAGGCAACTTGCTCCAGGCAGATTGACATCGACCTTTGGCAACTTTGCCATGACGACACCGATGCGAGTTTTGCCGGCAAGCGTCGCCGGGGTCAATTCGATCGGGGTCTGCGGTGTACCTGCGCAGGCCGTCAAGCTGATAACAATTGCCGCAAGCGCGGCGCGACTGAACAGTCTCATGGTGCCCCTCCTCTGTTGAAATATCGTTTTCCGAGATTCTTACCGAAGCTCGGTGCGGAACAAAGCGTGTGACGGCCTGCGTGGCGAATGCGCATCACAGCTTCTCGACGGAGACGACACCCGATGCCGCTTCCGTCCTACAGCAAGAAATCCTGATTCGATGCATAACAGACGGGTAAACGACAAGTCGTTCACCCAGCCATTCGCGCCGGTATCGAATCATCTGCTTTTGCTCCTCCCCCCTTCATGACAGCCGTTATCAAATTCCTGACCAACGAGCAATCGATCACGCTTCGATCTGAGGCCTGCTCTGAGCAGTCTCGGTGAGAGCAAGGCTCACCTTCGAGCATGAAACTCCTCACACCGCCGGCCGCCCATGTGCTTGCACATCCGGGCGCGTTCATCTGGCAGTCGCTGAAGGGGTTTCGGGCCAACCAGGGCCTGTTGCTCGCTGGTGCGGTGGCGTACTACGCGCTGCTGTCCATCGTGCCGTTGCTGGTGCTGGCGGTGATTGCGCTCTCGCAATTCATCGACCAGGCCGAGCTGCTGGAAACCATCGACCACTACCTCTCGTGGTTGATTCCAGGCCAGTCGAAAGCGATCGTGGCCGAGCTGTCCAACTTTCTGCTTCACCGCGATGTGACCGGCTGGCTGCTGCTGGTGACCATGCTGTTCTTCAGCTCGCTCGCCTTCACCGTGCTGGAGAACGCGATGTCGGTGATCTTCCATCACCGTGTGGTCGATCGAGGTCGCCACTTCCTGGTCTCGGCACTGCTTCCCTACTGCTACATCTTCGTGCTGGGCGTGGGCCTGCTGCTGGTCACGGTGGTATCCGGTGGCTTGCAGGTGCTAGGCCAGGAGAGCATCAACCTCTTCGGCCGCGAATGGTCGCTGGGCGGCTTCTCCGGGCTGCTGCTCTATTTGGTCGGGCTGGCCGGCGAGATCTGCCTGCTGACGTCCATCTACATGGTGATGCCGGTCGGCAACCTGTCGTTGCGGCACGCGCTGATCGGCGGCGTGACGGCTGCCCTGCTGTGGGAGATCACCCGCCACGTGCTGGTGTGGTACTTCGCCACGCTGTCGCAGGTGAACGTGGTCTACGGCTCACTCACCACGGCGATCGTGGCCTTGCTCAGCCTGGAGATTGCCGCCACCTTGCTGCTTTTCGGCGCGCAGGTGATCTCGGAATATGAACGTCTTGGCAACGCGGATACGCTGGCATCGGACGGGTCAGCGCAGTAAGCTCGACTGCCTTGGCTGCCAAGGAGATCCGTCATGTGGCACTGGAATTCACTGTGGGCCCGCGCACCCGGAGACCCGCCGACGATCGACGACCCTTCCCTCTGGGCAACGCCCTGGACGACCGAGCAGGCTCTCGCGCTGCAAACACGGAGTTGGGAGGCCATGCTGGCCGCTTCTCACTCATGGTGGAGCATGCTTTTGGCGGGCTGGCCGATGGTGCCGGCATGGCCTTTGCCGCCGTGGGCGGCAGCCCCAGCAGACCCGGCCATGAATTCAGACCAGAAAGCCGGCGCGAGCGCAGGTCCCGAAGCCGAACATCGTCCTGCAAAACAGCCGTTGCCCGGGAAGGCTGTCGTCCACAAGCTGCCCACCACCTCGCGGCGCCGCACTGCCACGCAGGCACGCAAGCGCTGAGGCGTCAGTCCATCGCCTCGGCGATGCAGCGCGACACGCGCGGCGGCTCGTCGCCGATGTGCAGAGCCAGGCGGCGGTTTCGCAGCGCCACGTCATACGCGGTGACACGGTCGAAGCGGCGCAGGTGCTCGACCCACGACTCGTCGAGCATGTGCTCGAGGTAGCGGCCCGGCACGGTGCCGTCGCGGAAGAGCTCGCACGACAGAGCGCCCTGCCTCAGCCGGCTGCTGCGGGTCTCGCGCATCACGGCGAGAAAATCTTCGGCGTGGCTCGGGTCGATCAAGTATTCGATGGTCGTCAGCACCGGGCCTTCGTGGCCCTCGATCGCCACGGGCATCACCGGCGGCTTCCATTCCTGCGACGGCGTCAGGTCGTCGTGTTCCGACAGGCCACGCGGGCTGCGCTTCAGCACCCCCACCATCGCGAGCATGCCACCCACTGACGCGATGATCAGGCTGGTGCGCACATCGGTGAAGGTGGCCACCTGCCCCCACACCGCCGCGCCGATGCCGCCACCGCCCATCAGCGCCATCTGATAGACCGACATGCCCCGAGCGCGAACCCAGTTGGGCAGCGCCAGTTGAGCCGCGACCGACAGCGAATTCGCGACCGAGATCACCGCCACGCCGTTGAGCATCATCGCCGGCGCCGCCACCCAGATGTTGGGCGCAAAGGCGACGACGACCATCGTCGCCGCCTGGATCAGGCTGCCGTTGCGCACCAGCACGTCGCCATCCATCACCGCGCGAATGCGGGCCATGGACAACGCCGCCACCACCGCGCCGGAGCCCATGGAAGCCAGCAGCAAGGTAAAGGTGCCCGCCCCGCCGTCGGGCAGTTGCTTCGCAACCAGCGGCAGCAGAGACGTCAGCGCAATCGCCTGCAAGAAGAACGTGGTGATGCGCAGGAGGATGGCCCGCATGCTGGCCGACTCGCGCACGTGCCGCACACCCACGCGGATGGCACCGAAGAAGCGCTCGGCCGGCAACGCACTCACCTTGGGCTCGGTGCGCCAACGCATGATCACGAAGCCGCAGATCACCGACAGCGCCGCGTTCAGCGCAAACACATAGGCGCTGCCGGCACTTGCGATCAGCGCCCCCGCCAGGATGGGGCCGAAGATGCGCGAGGTGTTCATCGCGACACCATTGAGCGCCAGTGCCGCCGGCAGCTGCGCCTTGGGGATCAGCTCCGGGATCACGGCCGAGAACACCGGCCACCGCATCGCGAGGCCGATGCCATTGGCAAAGGTCAGCAACAACAGCAAGGGCGCCACCATGTGGCCGCTGAGCGTTACGACGCACATCAGCACGCCGACGGTCGCCACCCAGAACTGCGTGAAGATGAAGTACTTGCGTCGATCCAGGATGTCGGCGAGCGCGCCGCTCGGCAGCCCGAGGAAGAACACCGGAAGCGTCGACGCCGACTGCACCAGCGCCACCATCACCGGCGAGGTGGTCAGCGAGGTCATCATCCACGCCGCCGCCACGTCGTTCATCCACATGCAGATGTTGGCGGTGAGCCAGACGGTCCACAGCATGCGGAACACCGGCTGGCGCAGCGGCGCCCACGGGGACTCGAGGGGTGGTGAGGCGAGGCTCATGCTGATGCGTTGCCGGCCTTCGATACCTCGAGGCGAGCGGTCAGCAGCATGGCGGGTCTTCGAACACACCCGGCCCGCTCAGCCAGAGGCATCGAAGGCCCGCCCATGGCTACCCAGCCACCAGGACGCGATGCGGCTTCATCCCCGCATCCACCAGCTTGCCCTTGCGCGCCCGCTTGCCGGCGTAGACACCGAGCGACGCGCCCTTCAGTTCTTCTTCTTTTGCCTTGCCGCCGCGGCCGGTGCCCAGCACCTTGATGGCGTTGGCGCAGCTGGCCACCGACACCAGCGGGTCGTTCGCGTCCACGTCCATCAGCGTGAGGCCGCGACCGCCCTTGGGCTGTAGCTTCAGCTCGTCGCGCTTGAACACCAGCAGCCGCCCGCTCAGCGAGAGGCAGGCTACCTGCGTGTGGGCGGTGTTGACGGTGGCCGGGGGCAGCACCTTGTCGCTGGCTTCCAGCGCCAGGAAGCTCTTGCCGCCACGCTGGCGGCTGACCATGTCGCCCACCTGCGCCAGCAGACCGAAGCCGCCGGTGTTGGCGAGCAGCAGCGTGGTGTCGGCCGCGGCCGCGAAGTAATGCAAGGGCTGGGTTCCGCTTTCCAGCTCGACCAGTGTCGTGATCGGTTGACCGTCACCACGGCCACCGGGCAGTTGCGCCACGGTGGTCGAGTACACGCGGCCATTGCTGCCGAACACGAGCAAGGGGTCGACCGTGCGGCACGGAAACACGCCGTACAGGCCGTCACCGGCCTTGAAGGCCAGCGTGGCCGCGTCGATCTCGTGGCCCTTGAGGGCGCGAACCCAGCCCTTCAGGCTCACGACAACGGTCACCGGCTCGTCGATCACCTTGATCTCGGCAACGGCCTTCTTTTCGGCCTGTATCAGCGTGCGGCGGTCGTCGCCATGCTGCTTGGCGTCGGCTTCGATTTCCTTGACGATGGTGCGCTTGAGCGTGGCGGGGCTGTTGAGGATGTCTTCGAGCTTGCCCTGCTCGATGCGCAGATCCTTCAGCTCCTGCTCGATCTTGATCGCTTCGAGCCGCGCCAGTTGGCGCAGGCGGATGTCGAGGATGTCGTCGGCCTGCGTCTCGCTCAGCTTGAAGCGCGCGATCAGCGCCGGCTTCGGCTCGTCCGCATGGCGAATGATCCGGATCACTTCATCGATGTTGAGCAGCACCAGTTGCCGCCCTTCGAGGATGTGGACGCGCGCCAGCACCTTGTCGAGCCGGAACTGCGAACGCCGCTGCACCGTCTCGGCCCGGAAGGCGATCCACTCCGACAGCATCTGCCGCAGGTTCTTCTGCGTGGGCCGGCCGTCGCTGCCGATCATCGTCAGGTTGATCGGCGCGGAGCTTTCCAGGCTGGTGTGGGCGAGCAGCGTGGTGATCAGTTCCTGCTGTTCGATGCGGCTGGTCTTGGGTTCGAACACCAGGCGCACCGGGGCGTCCTTGCTCGACTCGTCACGCACTGCGTCGAGCACCGACAAGACCGTCGTCTTCAGCTGAACCTGCTCGGCGCTCAAGGCCTTCTTGCCAGCCTTGATCTTCGGGTTGGTCAGCTCCTCGATCTCTTCGAGCACGCGCTGCGAGCTGGCACCCGGCGGGAGTTCGTTCACTACCAGCTGCCACTGGCCGCGCGCCAGGTCTTCGATCTTCCAGCGCGCGCGCACCTTCAGGCTGCCGCGGCCGGTGGCGTAGGCCGCGCGGATCTCTTCGGTGCTGCTGATGATCTGGCCACCGCCGGGGTAGTCGGGTCCGGGGACCAGCGTGGCGATTTCGTCGTCCGTCAGCCGGTCGTTGCGGATCATCGCGACGGCCACAGCCGCGACCTCGCGCAGGTTGTGCGAAGGCACTTCGGTCGCCAAGCCGACGGCGATGCCGCTCGCGCCATTCAGCAGCACGAAGGGCAAGCGCGCCGGCAAGAGCTTCGGTTCTTCGGTCGAGCCGTCGTAGTTGGCAGCGAAGTCCACCGTGCCTTCGTCCAGCTCATCGAGCAGCAGCCGCGAGATCGGCGCCAGCCGCGCTTCGGTGTAGCGCATCGCCGCCGCACCGTCGCCATCGCGCGAGCCGAAGTTGCCTTGGCCGTCGATCAGCGGATACCGCTGCGAGAAGTCTTGCGCCATGCGCACCAGCGCGTCGTACACCGACTGGTCACCGTGCGGGTGGAACTTGCCGAGCACGTCGCCCACCATGCGTGCGCTCTTCATCGCCTTGGCGCCGGCCGTGCCGGTGAAGCTCAAGCCCAGGCGCTCCATCGCGAACAGGATGCGCCGCTGCACGGGCTTCTGGCCGTCGCACACGTCGGGCAGCGCGCGGCCCTTCACGACACTCAATGCGTATTCGAGGTACGCACGCTCGGCATAGTGGGCGAGCGTGATGGCGTCGCTGCTGCTTTCAGGGGTCTCGGGGGTCATCGTCATTCGAATTGTTCAATCAGTTGGGAGCGGACGCGGGCGGCTCGCCATGCACCTGCAGTTTCACGGCACCGCGCGGCAGGTTGTTCTGCAGCAGCGCCCAATACAGCTCTAGCACCAGGTGCACATGCGCCTGGGTCTCGTCGATCGGCGGCATCCCGCCGCCATGTTTCATCACCGTGCCGACGCCGGCATTCCATGCCGCGAGCGCCACGTCGACACGGCCAAAGCGGCGCATCAGCTGCGACAGGAGCTTGGCACCGGTGAGGATGTTCGCGCGCGGGTCCAGCAAGCGCTTGGCTTCCAGCTCGCGCGCCATCTTGGTCTCGCCGAGCGGCATGATCTGCATCAGGCCCACGGCCCCGCGGGGCGACACCGCGTCGGCCTTGAAGCCCGACTCGACCGCGATGATGGCCTTCAGCAGCTCGATGTCGACGGCATGCGCCTGGGCCGCTTCACGAAGAATGGCCTGCAGCGACTTCACCTCGGGCGCGAACTCCAGCCAGGTGATGAGGCCGCCTGCGCCATCGGTCTTGCCCGGCACATGCGTGTCGCCGCCGGCCGGGTTGCCGAGCACCATGTGGTATCGCGAATCCACCTGTGTCGGCGCCACGTGAGCCACGCCAGCGCCATCGACGTAGCCCCACAGCTCGGCCTGCGCGCAGAGCGGCACCAGCAGCAGCGCGGGCAGCGCCAACCTCACGCGGCGCCTGCCTCGCGCCTTGCGCACAGCGCCTGGTATTCGGCCGCCAGCATCGACATCACGACCAGCGAGTCGTAGCCGTCCGATGTCTTCACGCTGTCGCGCAGACGCCCTTCTTCGACGAAGCCTTCGCTGCGGTACAGCGCCAATGCGCGGTGGTTGAGCGACTTCACGTCGAGCCAGAAGCGGTGGGCGCCCAGATCGCGAAACGCCATCTGCGCCAGCAGCCGAATGCAGGCACGGCCCAAGCCCTGCCCCTTCGATTGCAACACGATGCGCTTCAATTCCACCGAGTGATGCGGGTTGCGGCAGCCTTGCAGGATCACGAAGCCGGCCGACTGATACCCTGCCCCGGCTTCGACGATGAAGTGCCGGAAGTCCGGAAAGCGCACAGCGCCTTCATGCTGGATGCGCTCCCACGGCGTGATGAATGGCAGGTTCTGTGCGTCCTGCTCGACGGAGATCACGAAGTCGAGATCGCTCAGCATCGTCGGACGCAGGCGCAGCGGCATGAAGGTGCTCATGGCAGGTCAACGCAGGCGGGTCGAGCGCCGGGCCGCTCCCAAGCCGGCCCGCATCCCCTTGGGGGATCGAGCGACGTACCCGTCGATCGAGGGGTTGTCTTCATACATCAACTTCGACGTCGTCTCCGTGCAGTTCCATCAGATCACGCCGTGCTTGCGCTTCGCCCTTGCCCATCAGCTTGGTGAGAGATTCCGTGGTCGCGATGAAATCGAGCAGGCCAAACCCAACCTGCAGCAAGCGGCGGGTGTCGGGGTTGAGCGTGGTGTCCCACAGCTGCTCGGCGTTCATCTCGCCCAGGCCCTTGAAGCGGCCGATGCTCCATGAGTTCTCGCGAGCGCCTTCCTTGCGCAGCTTGTCGAGCGTGGCGGTGAGTTCGCCGTCATCGAGCGCATAGATCTTGGTCGCGGGCTTCTTGCCGCGCGCGGGAGCGTCCACGCGGAAGAGTGGCGGCTTGGCGATGTAGATGTTGCCGCTCTCCACCAGCTTGGGAAAGTGGCGGAAGAAGAGCGTGAGCAGCAGCACCTGGATGTGCGAGCCGTCGACGTCGGCGTCGCTCAGGATGCAGATCTTTCCGTAGCGCAGGCCGCTCAGATCGGGCGTGTCGGTCGCGCCGTGCGGATCGACGCCGATGGCGACCGAGATGTCGTGGATCTCGTTGTTGGCGAAGAGGCGGTCACGCTCGACCTCCCAGGCGTTGAGCACCTTGCCACGCAGAGGCAGGATGGCCTGCGTTTCCTTGTTGCGGCCCATCTTGGCGCTGCCGCCGGCGGAGTCGCCTTCGACGAGAAACAGCTCGTTCAGGTTGAGGTCGCGGCTCTCGCAATCGGTCAGCTTGCCGGGCAGCACCGCCACGCCCGAGCCCTTGCGCTTCTCGACCTTCTGGCTCGCGCGCTGGCGCGTCTGCGCCTGCTTGATGACCAGGTCGGCCAGCTTCTTGCCCAGGTCGACGTGTTGGTTCAGCCACAGCTCGAGCGACGGCTTCACATAGGTCGACACCAGGCGCAGGGCGTCGCGGCTGTTGAGCCGCTCCTTGATCTGCCCCTGGAACTGCGGGTCGAGGACCTTGGCGCTCAGCACGAAGCTGGCGCGCGAGAACACGTCTTCGGGCATCAGCTTCACGCCCTTGGGCAAGAGGCTGTGCAGGTCGATGAAGCCTTTCACTGCGCCGAACAACCCGTCCTTCAAGCCCGACTCATGCGTGCCGCCGTTCACGGTGGGGATCAGGTTGACGTAGCTCTCGCGCATCGGCGAGCCGTCTTCGGTGAAGGCGACGCACCAGGCGGCGCCCTCGCCTTCTGCGAAGTTCTCGGTCTCGCCCTTGTCGGCGTAGTGCTCGCCTTCGAACAGCGGGATCACCGGGTCGGCCGTGAGCGTCTGCATGAGGTAGTCGCGCAGGCCGCCCTTGTACAGCCAGCTCAAGACTTCGCCGTTCTTCTCGGTGGTGAGCGTGACGCTCGCGCCCGGCATCAGCACCGCCTTGCTGCGCAACAGGTGGATGAGCTCGGCCTTGGGGAAATCAGCGCTCTCGAAGTACTTGGGATCGGGCCAGGCGCGCACCGTGGTGCCCGACTTGCGATCGGCGTTGGTAGTCTTGCGCAGCTTCAGCGGCTCGATCACGTCGCCGCCCGAGAACACGATGCTCGCGACCTGGCCTTCGCGCCACACCGTCACTTCGAGCCGCTTGGCCAGCGCGTTGGTCACGCTCACCCCCACGCCGTGCAGGCCACCGGAGAAGCTGTAGGCGCCGCCCGAACCCTTGTCGAACTTGCCGCCAGCATGGAGCCGCGTGAACACGATCTCGACCACCGAGACCTTTTCTTCCGGGTGCAGCCCGAAGGGAATGCCGCGGCCGTCGTCTTGCACGCTGACCGAGCCGTCGGTGTGCAGCGTCACGTCGATGCTCTTGCCGTGGCCGGCCAAAGCCTCGTCGGCAGCGTTGTCGATCACTTCCTGGATGATGTGCAGCGGATTGTCGGTTCGGGTGTACATGCCCGGCCGCTGCTTGACGGGCTCGAGCCCCTTGAGCACGCGAATCGAAGACTCGCCGTAGGAGTTGCTGGGTTTGGTTGCCATGGGCGGGAATTCTAGGAGCATCGATCGCGCGGCACTTCGCGCGCACCACAGGAGACCTTGCACATGACTACCACCGTCGCCCTTCGTCCGCTCGGCCGTTCCACTCTGCAGGTCTCGCCGCTCGCGCTGGGCGGCAACGTGTTCGGCTGGACGGCCGACGAGCCAACGTCGTTCCGCCTGCTGGAGGCCTGGGTCGACGCCGGCATGAACCTCATCGACACCGCCGACGTCTATTCGCGCTGGGTGCCGGGCCACACCGGTGGCGAATCAGAGACCACCATCGGCAAGTGGTTGAAGCAGAGCGGCAAGCGCAACAAGGTGCTGATCGCGACCAAGGTCGGCAAGGACTTGGGTGACAGCAAGATCGGCCTGTCGCGCCGGTACATCCGCCAAGCCGTCGAGGCCTCGCTGAAACGGCTTCAGACCGACCACATCGACCTGTATCAGTCGCACGACGACGATGCCGACACGCCGCTCGAAGAATCGATGCAGGCCTTCGCCGAGCTGATCAAGGAAGGCAAGGTGCGCGCGATCGGCGCCTCGAACTACAGCGCCGCGCGGCTGAAACAGGCGTTGGAGGTCAGCCGGTCGCTCGGCCTGCCGCGCTATGAAAGCCTGCAGCCGCTCTACAACCTCTACGACCGTGCGCCGTATGAAGATGAGTTGCAGGCGGTGTGCGTCGAACACCAGGTCGGCGTGATCAATTTTTATGGCCTGGCCAGCGGCTTTCTCACCGGCAAGTACCGCAGCGAGGCCGACGCGTCCAAGAGCCTGCGAGGTGGCAGCGTCGTCAAGAAGTATGTGAACGAACGGGGGCTGCGCATCCTCGCCGCGCTCGACAAGGTGGCTGCTCAAACGGGCCACACCGTCGCACAGGTGGCGCTAGCGTGGCAGATGGCGCAGCCAGGCATCACCGCACCCATCGCCAGTGCCACATCGGTCGAGCAACTGAAGGAGATGGTCGGCGCCACCATGCTGCACCTGGACGCCGAGGCGCTTGAAACGCTCAGTACCGCAAGCGCTTGAGCGGCGGCTGAGACCCATGACCCAGCGCCCGCTGGAGGAAGTAGATACAGTGCCGCGATGACTGCCGCCCCACCCGCCCCGCTCTCAATGAAACAGGTGCTGCTGTGCGGCGCCATGATCGTCACGCTGTCGATGGGCATACGCCACGGCTTCGGCCTGTGGCTGCAACCGATCACCATGGACCGCGGCTGGACCCGCGAGACCTTTGCGTTCGCACTCGCGATCCAGAACCTGTCGTGGGGCATCGCCGGGCCCTTTGCCGGCATGCTGGCCGACCGCTACGGCGCCTTTCGCGTGCTGATCGTCGGCAGCTTGTTCTATGCCGGTGGCCTCGTGTTGATGGCGCTGGCCACCTCGGGTCTCGCCTTCACCGGCAGCGCCGGCCTGGTGCTGGGGCTGGCCCAGTCGGGTACGACCTACGCCGTGGTGTACGGCGTGATCGGCCGCAACGTGGCGCCCGAGAAACGAAGCTGGGCCATGGGCGTGGCGGCAGCCGCGGGTTCGTTCGGCCAGTTCCTGATGGTGCCAGTGGAAAACTGGCTGATCGGCAGCTTCGGCTGGCAGAACGCGCTCTTCCTGTTGGGCTGTCTTGCACTGGCGATCGTGCCGCTGGCCTTCGGCCTGAAGGAGCCGGCCGCCGCCAAGGCCACCGGCTTCCAGCAAAGCATCGGCAGTGCGCTGCGCGAGGCCTTGAGCTACCCGAGCTTCCTGTTGTTGATGGCCGGGTACTTCGTCTGCGGTTTCCAAGTGGTGTTCATCGGCGTGCACATGCCGAGTTACCTGAAAGACCACGGTCTCACGCCCAACGTGGCGACCACCGCGCTCGCGCTGATCGGCCTCTTCAACGTGGTCGGTACCTACGTGGCGGGGTCGCTCGGCGAGCGCATGCCGAAGAAGTACATCCTCTCGACGATCTATGCGCTGCGCGCGGTGGTGATCGTGGTCTTCATCAGCGTGCCGCTCACGCCCATGAGCGTGTATGTCTTCGCGTCGACGATGGGCGTGCTGTGGCTGTCGACCGTGCCGCCGACCAACGCGGTGATCGCACAGATCTTCGGCGTGCAGTACATGTCGATGCTGGGCGGTTTCGTGTTCCTGAGCCACCAGGTGGGGTCGTTCCTCGGCGTGTGGCTCGGCGGCCGCTTGTACGACGCGACCGGCAGCTACGACGTCGTGTGGTGGATCGCCGCAGCGCTGGGCGTCTTTGCCGCCATCGTCAACCTGCCGGTGCGCGAGGCGGCCATCACGCGCGTCGCACAGCGCACGGCCTGAGCATGAAGCTGCACCGCATTGCCGCCTGGTCTGCCGCCACGCTGGCACTGCTGCTGGTGTTTGCCGCCTACCTGCAGCCGGAGGTGGCTTTTACACTCGCCAACCAGCTCTGGAACTGCTTCTGACATGAACGTGATACTCATCACCGGCGCCTCCGAGGGCATCGGCGCCGAGATGGCTCGCCAATGGGCGTCACGGGGCAAAAGCGGCACCGCGCTCGTACTGGCCGCCCGCAGTGTCGACAAGCTCGAAGCCGTGGCGAACGAATGCCGCCAGTTCGGCTGCCAGGTGCTGGTGCAGCGCTGCGATGTCGGCGTGCAAGCCGATTGCGCGGCACTGGTCGGCGCCGCCATCAAGGCCTTTGGCCGCTTGGACATTCTGGTCAACAACGCCGGCATGTCGGCGCAGGCGCTCTTCAGCGACGTGACCGACCTCGGCTGGTACGAGACGCTCATGCGCATCAACCACTGGGGCAGCGTGTGGTGCACCCATGCCGCGCTGCCTCACATCAAGGCCGCGCGCGGGCGCATCGTCGCGATCTCGAGCCTGGCCGGGCTGGTCGGCGTGCCGGGCCGCACGGCGTACTGCGGCACCAAGTTCGCGATGACCGGCTTCTTCGAAGCACTGCGTGTGGAACTGGTGTCGGCCGGCGTCAGCGTCACACTGGCTTATCCCGGCGTCGTGGCCACCGAGATCCGCTACCGCGGCTTCAACGCCAAGGGCGAGGCGGCCGGCAAGAGCGGGCTCGACGAATCGGGCGCCATGAGCGTGGAAACCTGTGCGCGGCTCATCGTCGATGGCACCGAGGCGCGCTCGCGCGACATCGTGATGACGACCAAGGGCAAGCTCGGCCGCTGGATCAAGCTGCTGGCGCCCGGCGTCGTCGACAAGCTGGCGCTCAAGGCGCTGAACCAGCACGCCCGCCCGCAATGACGCTCGCGCCGTCGCCCTGGGTGCAACGCTGGTCGCATCTCGTGCCGCCCCGTGGCAGCGTGCTGGATGTGGCCTGCGGGTCGGGCAGGCATGTGCGCTGGTTCGCCGACCGCGCTTGCCGTGTCGCCGCGGTCGACCGTGATGCCGCGGCCGTCGAGCCGCTGCGCGGCATCGCCGAAGTGCTGGTGGCCGACATCGAGAACGGGCCGTGGCCGCTTGCCGGCCGACGCTTCGACGCCGTGATCGTGACCAACTACCTGTGGCGGCCGCTACTGCCCACGCTGATTGCCAGCCTGGCCGATGGCGGCGCGCTGATTTACGAAACCTTTGCCGACGGCAACCAGACCGTAGGAAAACCCTCGAACCCCGACTTCTTGCTGAAACCCGGGGAACTGCTTCAGGCCGCGCGGGGTCTGGAGGTCGTGGCTTATGAAAACGGTTTTCTCGACACTCCACCCCGCTTCGTGCAGCGCATGGCTGCGGTGAAATCGGCGGGGGCCACCACCCCGTTTCCCCGCCGCCATCTGGCCTCCGGGACGAGCACCCCGGGACGGCTAAAATCGTCGGATTCCGAGGAACCCGCATGAAACCCATTGTTG
>Ga0307516_10003731_pt1 | contig 19363 bp, 13 predicted proteins | sample 19_EM_MG_FD_203310 | JGI IMG/M metagenome (GOLD analysis project Ga0307516, IMG submission 203310) | Populus trichocarpa ectomycorrhiza microbial communities from riparian zone in the Pacific Northwest, United States - 19_EM | ecosystem: Host-associated > Plants > Roots > Unclassified | place...
TATTTAAATTGGTCGAAAACTTTTAATTAATAAAAAAAAAAAAAAAAAAAAAAAAATCCGCTCGGAGGCAGCAGTTGCAAAATCCCCGTTGCCCTCCGTCCTGAGAAAATGTAAAGCGCGCCAAGGATATGACAAAGGAACAGAACAAAGGAAAAGCTGTTCCCTAGCTACTCCTGCTCCTCTTCTGCGGACGCCATGATTGCGGGCGTGGGGTGAAACAAAGATTCCTTACCCCGGCACCTAGCTCCTCAGCCTCCACTCTCCGCTCCTCTTCGCACTCCCCGCACCTTCCTCAGCTGGGGCCGGGACCAGACTTCCCATATCTGCGGTGGACACGTCGGACCTACCCAAAGGGAAAGGCTATGGCATATTAGACGTTTGCCGTTCATAAAATGCACTGACAGCTTTGTGATACCGCCCATGAGACGACTCTACTATACTCTGCTGTCAGTCTGTTAAGACTGGGCCGCGGCACCCGGCCGCCGGCGTGCAGCAAGAAGGCGGCCTGGCACCTACCCGCCGTTACAGCTATCACAAGCGGAATGGTGGGGTATGCATGCCCGCTCGCCGAAGACCGAGCCTGGGATCGATGCGGTCACACAGTGTGAAGCTGTTAAACTCTAGGTCTGGGAGTGGAGGGAGGCGGTGGTGGAGGAGCGGGGCCAAGTAAGGTGGAGCTGAGACAGCACCGGCAACGAGAAAGCTGTAGATTGAGCAGAGGAAGCGATGTGCACAACAGAGTGTTGGTGTCTCTTCCTCCCTCTCGGATACGCATTAGCACCGTCCAGCTTCATCACTGGTGGAGGCGGTACGCGCACGTATTTTCACGTCTTTGGGTAGGGAAGACAGCGAATCCAACGCCCACAGGGCAAGCAGAAACGGCCAGGAGAATAAGGTCTACGCGGATTCATTGAAATTGGGGATGGTCAGATAGAAAGATAGACCACATAGCTTCACGCACGAGCGGGGTAGCGGTGGCACTGAAGAATAGCAACAATAGATTCTAGAGGAGGAAGAGGAGTGTTCGAGCGCGAGGAGGGTTTTATACTCCTGGCAGTCTGCAAGTCGATGGATCAGAACGGCAGTGGACAGGATGGGTGAAAGGAACGATCGAGGCGGCGAGGCCAGGGACGGGGTGGAGAGATCGAGAGGCATCAGGTGGCTATTATGGGTGACAGGATGAAGCTGCAGGCGGCAGAGCGGTACATCGGCTCATTGCGGCAGACGATCAGCGGCACGGTGCCAGCCACCCCACCTCGAATTTTGCCGTTGCTGTTTGGCATCGGTGGAGTGGGAAGGTGGGTGTGCGACCACTGCTGTTGGACTGCGCACCCAGCCAGGCCTGTATCTCTCGGTGCGACCCTCCGCCACAGCGAGATGGTTGTCCCGTGTGAGGGCGGGGTGGGGGACGGGAACCAGCGGGAGAGGAGTTCCATCCATATTGCACAGCAGCATAACCCAAGGAGGGAGGCTGGGAACGTGGCGGCGATTGTCTGGCACAATGCCGATGTGTCGCTCCGCCTCCCGCAGCTTCATCCATCAGCTCAAAGGATCCCACCCGATGCCGTCTCCCCCTTGATCTTTGCACCCTTCCATCCATCCCACCAATTGCAGTCCTAATCCATCGACTTGCAGCTTGCCAAGAGTATAAACCCCCCCCCCCCTCGCGCACGAACACTCCCCTTCCTCTCTTCCTTCCTCTCTTCCTTCTCCTGTATCCACTCTCGTGCATTCACCACTATTCTCCAGTGTCCCTGCCACCGCTCGCACGTGAAGCCAATGTACTCCATCGTCTGTCGGTAGCGAACTGTAGCTGCTCACCCTGTCTAAATTCTTAACTTCTACCAGTGACGACGCTCGACAATACTGATTTGGTGAACGGAGAGAGAGGAAAGACACACCGACACTCTATCGTGCACATTGCTCCCTCTGCTCTTCGTGCAATTCTCTCGCCATGCCCCGCTCCCTCACCGCGAGCCCCCCTCCACTCCCAGATTCAGAGTATCGCTACTTGCCACGAGCGTGAACTGTTCCACCTCATCGAGCCCATGGCCGGTGTTACGATGGGCTTTGACCTACCGGGGGTAAATGGATATGTGAGGAAATTGGACTTGTAGGAGTGGTGTGAGTGGCATCCCGCAACTGCGAGTGATAGTCCAAGATCTTGTCGCACCCCCGCACCCAGCGATGTAAAACCAATCAAGATTTTTAATGGCCCTCAGAGATGGTAGATAACACGGTCTCCTTTTGTCTGCTTCTCTGTTGGGGCGTTGCTTGTTGGGTTGTTCGCGCTACGCGAAGCGAATTACTTAGCAACTCGAATCACCGGATTTATTGCTTCGAGCGATTCTATTTGTTGACTCGAGTCATTCTGTTTATTGATTTGGGTCATTGCGTTTATTGACTCGAGTGGCGCTTTTTATTGACTCAAGTTATTTGGCTTGGAGTTAGGGCAAATCGAGTGAGAAAATGTGCTGGTCACCGCTCTGATCATTTCTTGCTCCACCATATCGTAGATATAGCCCAAATTCGCGGAGGAGCGAATCCTCGGTGTGTTAATGGAGCGTCTTAAGTATGAGTGCGATAAGTCGAGATTTACTCAAGTAATACATGGAATGGCTCTTGTCATTAAACAGAAGGACTCGACTCAATAAGTGAAATCACTCACTAAACAGAATGACTCGACTCAGTAAAATGAATTTAATCGAGTCGGTAGATACATAGGGAGTGAATTGAATGACTCCAGTCGGCTCTGCCAGCAATTCGCTTCCCATAGCGAACCACCACCGGCATCGGTGTTTTGTGAATAACTCGAGAACCAATGCTCCAATACCAATAGAGAAGTAGACAAAAGGAGGTGATTCTCCAAGGTGTTATCTACCATCTCTGGGCGTCATTAAAAACAATGGTTTTACATACATCGTTGGTAGTGGAAATGCGACAGGATCCCAAACTATCACTCGCAGATTACGAGATGCCACATCCTTTTTTTTTTCTATTTATGCTTTGGTGGTTGATGACTGCCCGTCGATAGTACTATCGCCCTGTAAGGTTATACATACAATAGCACGGGGTGGTGTGATTTTGCTTCCACCGTGGCACCGCACGGCGACCATATTTGGTTCCGTTGCAATGCCGCACACTGTTGAATACTTATGGAATACGGAAGCGTACATAGCGGGGGCCGTAACGCTGCTGCTTGGCTGTGAAGCCTGCAACTAACTGGCGTGCTGGTTTTGATGGACTTCGCAGTCACCATAGACAACTGCGTATTCAGTACAGCGCTGCATTTTTGCGAGTGCTTATCTAGAATGGATCTAAAGGTAGTGTTACCGAATCGATTCCGCGTAATAGAAGTGCAGCTCGATACATCATTCGTATCACACCGAGAGTTGCGGGAACGGTACTGCACCATGTCAACCCGTTACTTTGAGTAGTATCATATAAGTAGGTCATTTAGCCGCCAAGGCAGCAGATATGAGGCAACTAGTGCTCCACCATACCAGGACGACCCATTACCGCTGAGTGTGAGTTAAGAGACATACACACCGTCACAGAAACCCTAGTGGAGCCCCGCCTAGCTCCAAACTTGCGCTGCAAATTTTTGTCGCTCTCCGATCTATGGTTGTTGAGTGTCCGCCTAATGGGTAGAGTCGGGTAACTCGTATGGTACGTTACCCCTATCTATTCCGATCTAAGAGTCCCGTGATGTCACCCTCCAGTAGGGCAATTCCAAGCTCTGACTAATATTCCGTATTCCATAACTATGCGATATCGATATCCCCCCCCCTTTCCCGCGGCAGCCTGCTCCAGAACCAATCCCATCCAAGTAAAAGCGCAATAATCCAAACCAACGCCCGGCCCGATTCCCCTATCCGACTCTTCACAACCCCAACCCCTCCCAACTGTCCCTTAAAAGCACTTCACCCTCGAGAAAACATCGACAACAAACTCACCACCCTCCTTCAGCAGCGTGGCAAAGACCTGTTCGCCCTTGAGTGTCGCCCAGTGTTCCTGGACGATGCCGACGACGAACACGCGGAGGTCGTCGTGCTTCTGCTTGGAGCCGTAGACGACGCGGACGAGCTCGTGCAGGATCGCGGGCGTGGTGACGACCTCGGCCTTGATGTTCTCGAGCGCGATCTCGGTGAGCGCGCGGACGCCGTACCGGCGCGAGAGCGCGTAGACGTCGAGGTGCGCCGAGAGACGGCTGGCCGGCGTTGTCTTGACGACGACCACGTTTTGCTTCCTCAGGACCGGGTCGTGGTCCGCGATTGTGGGCGACGGCGGCGGCGACGGCAGCGCCGTGGGCTGCACGCCGGCGACGGACGCGGTGTCGTAGGCGCTGCGGATCGACGGAAACCACTCGCTCTCGTAGCTCGATATGTTGCGCCTGGACTTGTCGTCGTGCACGGCCGCGGGCCTCGCCCACACGCCGATCGCGCCGAGCATGGCGGCCTGGACGACGGGCGACAGCTTGGTGTCCTCGGAGGCCGCGACGACCTCGTGCTCATCGGAGAGGCTGTAGTCCCCCGTGTAGAGGAACTCGAGCAGTCCCTCGAAGGCCGCGGCGGGGGTCGTGTTCGGCAGGACGCACAGCGTTTCCCGCGGCTTCGTGTTGCACAGCAGGTTGGTGTGGGCCTTCAGCACGCTGCGGTGGACGGTGTAAAGTCGCTCGTCGGCGTCCGAGTGTGCGGGCGGCGGGACGACGACCCTGATGGTGGGGGAGGCGAGGTAACTGCGGGAAGTAGAAGGTGACACTTAGCGACCGCGATTCCCTTCTGCTCGACGGCCCACCGAACGGAAGAGGAGGAGGCGGGAGGGGAAAAAACATACCTGGCGAAGGACATCTTGCCGTGGGACACGAACGGATGAGAAGTAGTGAGGGAGAGACGAGGGACGTAGCAGATAGAAGAAAAGCACCCCAGCCAGTCGTTTCTATTTGTTTTCCTCCTGGCCACCAGCCATACATACTCCGTCCCGGGCTCCCCTCCCCCCCCTCGCAAGCTCCGCGGGCATGTGGTGGGCATTGTGGGGAATCATGGAGTGTAGTTAGGGCCCTGCACACTAGATCACCTCATTCCACGTGACGCAGAGATTTTCAGTTTCGCGCCGGTTGATTGGCTGGCCAGCTCCCAGCGAAATCCAGATTGCGTGCCTGGCCGCGATGAGGGGGGGACGGATGGGCTGATTCACCTGTCCTGATCGGTGATATGTGCGGTGGTTTTTTCTTTTTGCTGGATTTTTTTTTTGTTGGTTCATTTCTTTTTTGTTGAAGGCGTGTGGGGGGCTAAGCGTGTGCGCGAGATACGTATTAACTATTGGTCGGCGGCAATATGCAGCGGACACGGACGGACGGACATAGAATCTAACTCGGAGAAGCGACATAGCATTGTCCGACATATATATCCTCCACATATCTATCCTCCACATCGCGCTCTCGAGGCATGTCGCCACAAGTGCATGTGTCCCTGTCCCCCTTTCATCCCCAGAGTGCACACAGCACCGACACGGTCACAACTTGAGCAGGAAGCAGATCCCACAGCCGCTCTTTCCGAAGAGCTGCCACAGCAGGGCGAGCACCTCGGGCAGCAGGCCTGGCGCGAAGCTGGCGATGAGCTTCAGCAACACAATCAAGGCGCCGAGCAGCTTTGCGAGGAGCAGGGCGACGATCGCGTCATAGAACGAGTCTGTGGTCGTGTCTCGGTCAGCCAGCGCTTCCCTCCAGTCGTCCGGCGGGGCGGGACCGCGAACAGATGCCGCACCCCCTCAGCAGGAATGCGAGGGTGCACTGGATCTCGACCAGCAGCAAGACGACGAGCTTGATGAGCATGCTGAGTTTGGTGAACTTGTATCCCGGCGGCAGCGCTTTGCACTTAGCGACGGCATCGAAGACGTGGTTGGTTAGTTTCTCGGTCCACCTCAACTGCCGCGGCCACCGCATCAGTTCCTTGCGCCGCTCCCCATCGTTTTGCATACACGAGGACAACTCACGACCTGGACAGTGCTGCACTTGGTCGCGCACGTGGCGTTGAACACCTTGTCGGTCTCGAGGACGTTGAGGTATAGGACGTTGACGATGACGTCGAGCTCGACGTGGTCGCGTACGGCCAGGCCACTGTCGTCTGCGTCGGCGGCCGGGACCGCCACCGGCGAGGCCAGCACGTGAGCCAGCAACAGGAACAACAGCGGGAGGACGGCGAATGGCGATGCCTTCATCTTGGGGAGGGTGCGGGGCTGGTGGCTGGGAGCGGGGGCGTTGGTGTTTGGCGTGCGAGGACGGGCTGCTTGACGACCCGGAGAGCAGGTTGCTGGGGGGTTTCGACAGCAGATACTCCTGCGTTTTTATACACGCCTCTGCCCGCGACGGAGCTCCGCTGATCGCCGGCCTCCTCCCGTCCCTCCGATGCCCCCTCGCCGCGGAGGGCATCTCAGCTCCGACGAACTCGCGGCCGTCCGTCTCAGGTCTCCTCGCGAGCCCCAGGACGTTGCGTGGCCCACCAAACGCCCTGTCGGCTCGCACGGCGACGCGAGGTAGGTACCACGTCGTACGCGCTCGTCGCCGCGGTGCTCAGGATGGTGCCGACTTCCCCGCCGTCTACCTCGCCTGCTTTGTGGACAGTATCTCGCGAGCTTAACGGGTAGCAACAGCCCGGGCCCGCGGAGTAGAGTCCAGGCTCTCGCCGCCGTTCGTGTGCGTGGATTGGAAAGCCCCGTCCATCCCATCCACACCTAGCCCTCAGATGAACTCCCCTATCAATGTAGAATCGCGAGTGATGGCACATGTCTCCTCCTCCTACCAACAGGCATGTACCGGATGCGGCGTCTGCGACCGCGCTGATCAAGGGCATGCACGTAGCCACGCTCCACGGGTGGAATGCTGCAAATGCGGAAGCAAAACGCTGCCATTCCGTTGCTCGGCTTGCTGTGTCAGTGCCCCTCCGTTGTGGCCAGGAGCACAGTTTCTGGGTGTTGACAAAGGCCTGGGGGTGGGTGGGAAGGCTGTGTTCCATTGCACCCGTAGCAACCTCGATGGGAGAGGATACAATAGACGAGAGAGAACGGAAATCACGTCCATCACTTGTATCGCACAGCCAGACAGTGAGCCCACTTGCATTCCCATCGCATCCGTAAGTCGTTCGTATAGTATGTCCCCGTATGTATGTCCCCCCCCCCCCCGTCAATACCATAGATTTCGTTTCATCGTTCCCCATCACATCGTATCGTGTTCATCCATCCATCCATCCGTCCATCCATAGATCGGTCCATCCCGGCCTGCCCGCCCACATCCTCCGATTCGTTCTCGTCGACGGCTTTGTGGTAGCGGTACGGTCCTGACGTGAGATAACCCGTTTTCCATCTCGCTCGAGCCGTTTGCCCAGGTTGAGAATGTACGCACTCCCAGTTCCACCGCTGGAAGCAAGGCAGAAACCAGATTTTCTTCCTTTCAAACAATCAGTCCGTCATCGCCACCATCATTGCAGCCCCACATTAACCCTGCCGGTGCTCGTACACTGCGGAAAACTCTCGCTCACGACCTTCTTGGATGGCGTCGTCGTCGACCTATCTTATCGATCAGCCACTTTCAACCGGAGGAGAGAGAACGATTTACCTTGCCTCCCAAGCGGCCGTATCCTCCCACAACTTCCGTATGCGTCTCCAGTGCGTCTCGCAGTCGACGTAGAAGCCCTTGAGTCCGCGCACGCCTTCCTCGCAGAGCCTCCGCACCTCCTCCGGATCGCTCACGCCCGTCGACGCGCCGACGAACCCGTCCTCCGTCGCCAGCAGCCGGCGATAGCTCGCGTCGACGCCCTTAACCCGCCCGCGGACCTTCCGCAGCTCGTTGTCGATCCCGGCGAGCTGGTCGTACACCTCGCCGCGCTGCGAGCGCGTGAGGCGGCCCAGGATCCGGCGGCGAGTCGAGCGCAGAGCGCGACCGAGCGTCGCCTCGACGAGGACCAATTGCTGCTGGATCGCGGTGCAGGAGTTGTGCACCGAAGTGGCCGCGCTGATGTGTGCGCCTACGCTCTGCGTCAAGGTGCCAGGACGACTGGGGAGCGCGGGTGTGCCCGGCGGCGAAAGGAAGGGTTTGAGGATGTCGGAGACGGCAAGCTTGATCGAGAGGTCCGGGCGGGCGGCGCTGGTAGTGGCAGCGGCGGTTGAGCTGGCAGTGGCGGTGGCCGCTTTGTCGGCCATATTGAATGGTTTGCTGGGTGAAGGCGATGGTGCGTCGCGTGCAAAATATTTCGTTCTATCGGCACGGCGGGTACATAAGCAAACCTTGGACCAACAAGCGAGCGGGTAGGGGCCGGCTGTTGTCTTGGGTTGTGTGAGCGTGAGTTGGAGTATGTAGTCACGGATCGAGACCTATGGTTTTGCAGAGGACGATGATCTTCAATTCGGCCGGAAAACCCCCTTCATATATTCGGGTGCATTAAGTCAGTACCGGCGGAGGTAGACGATATACATGACGGAAATTCGTTACAACTCCCTTTGCCTCCGTGACATACCCTCCCTTGCTGGAGGTACTGCCAGCTCACCACGACGCCTAGTTGGCTGGCATGTACCTAATGTATGTACCTATGCTGCAGAGCGCAATCAGGCGATGGGGAAAATCCTCGTGGCTCCGCCTTGATCGTGCGATACAGATGGCGGGAATTAGTAGTTGGAACCGGGCGTACGTCCCCAAGCCGCCCGCTGCTCGGGTGACGATGCGGTCCGCAGGATACGGCAGGCCTGGGGCATCATGTCGAGTACCTAGTGCGCGTAAGTCGCGCGAACATTCCCACCACCAAAAAGTCTGTTCGCGCGCCCGAAATGCGGGCATGCGTCAGATTGAGCGGATTCTCGTATGTACAATATGTATACGTAACGAGATCACGGGGTTAAGAAGTGCGCCGCCGTATCTAATCGAGATGGATATCTACCTAGGCTGTATGCGAGTATGAATAAACAAAAAAAAGAAAAACGAGATCACGGAGACATGCACGTCGGCGGCGGGCCCAGACGAAGACATTATGTATGTGAAAATATGCATATGCACCAAGCTGCCTAGCCTGGAATCGCATCGGAGGGCGGCGCCGAATAATTGACGCATATATACACGTAGTTAACCTTGGGAACCAGCGCATCGCGTGAGGAGTTACGTGCACGTGTGCGAGTAATCGCAGGACCGCAGCAGCATAGATATCTGTGTATACATTAGATAGATATCCTGACCACGCGAAAATGTTTCTCAGGGGCGTGTTTCGTCGCGGAGTCGCGTCGAGATGGAACGTAACTATATCTACGCATGGCACTTGGCACGCTGCATGCACATGTCAGCTGGTTCCAGGGGGTGCGAAAGGGCACAAACTTCTGTCTAGATTCTGCAGGAGGACGGCGGGGCGGAAAGGATGACGGACGGGCAAGTGCTGGCACGTTTCATGCAATGCGGACTTTGCTGCACCTTCTGGCCGGCCGCGAAAGGGACGTCGGCCAGTCACCAGGGGGGGAAGACGCTGATCCGGCTGCGCACCATGATGAGACGGTCGCCAGCAGCGGAAGGGCAACACGGCTGCCCGTGCGAGGAGGCCCGAGGCTGAGGAGATTTGACTTGATGGGGCTGGAGACGGAGAGTGGGGCGCAGCCTTGTCTGCCGGGGAGCGCGGATTGCATAATTGTCAGCGGTCCGCGGATGGCCGCAGGAGCGCAGAGCGAGCCGCCACGGCTGCCCAGGCTGCCATCTCGGAAGCACTGGCTTCCCGCTCGACAGTTCAAGCCCCAGCCCTCCAGGTCGGCGTGCGGGTGGCAAGTCACAGACTGGACTGTGAGGCTCGGGACAGGACAGCGTTTTGCGCTGCCCGTCGTGTGCACTTTAACCCACCGAGATTATCTCGTTTATAAGTTAACTGCCGTACCTTGTGAGCGAGAGAATTGGTACCAGCGCCGGACGCGGATAGCATATCTACTCGAACTCTTTGATAGACAGTCCACATCACAGCTTCACCGCGCCGGCGCGGGGCTGGCTCCGCTGGTTCTCCCTTTTCCTTTCTTTTCCCTCCGTAGCACGTGCTCGGCCTGCTGCCCACGGCCTCCTTTGACGGCGGCGGCGACGTGCGCAAGTCGTGAGTTGCCTGTACATACGCATTTCTGGACGGGGCTGCTGAGTCGTGGTCAGGATCTTCAGTGTTTCGCCTTGGTTCAGGAGGTCTCCTCCTGTAGATATCTCGCTCTGTTCTCCCCAACATCCCCCCCCCCGTCCACACGCCTAGATAGAGCGCCGCTATCGTTCCCCGCAGCTTTGCCCCGTCGGACCCAAGGGGGCGGCTTTCGTCAGGCGCCATGCTGGCCTGCTTATGTACTTGTCCCTGCGTGCCCAGGTGGCTATGTAGAGTAGTACATCTTGATGCTGGCCAAGTGCGACTTTTGTGGCTCGAGGAGCAGCCTCCGACATCGGACCGAGCCGAAAAGCATTACTGGGGGCTATTTCGTCTGCCTCTGTCAATCGGCCTGCCGCTCGCTTCTTTCCGGCCTCCATTCCTCCCTCCCTTCCTTCCTTCCTTCCCTCCAACCACCTCCACTCCTTCCGAGCGCTGCATACCTCCGCCTCTCTCGCTCTCTCCCCCCCTTCCCCCGAACCCGTCGCTCGCTTGACGTCGTCAATTCAATTCCGTCGGCTCGCTCCCTTCTGCATTTCTGTCCTTGGTTACCTTTATGCTGTTTCGTGTGCCTTTCTGACTGTTTCCGTTCCTTACCTTCTCTTCAGGATTTTCTTCCTGCTTACTAGTAGAGCTTCATACCTCCCTCGTTTGTTTCCTCCGTCCAACCACAGCCGCCCACCGCTCGCAAGCAAAACCCCACCCTGCCAGTCGTACGCAACAACCGCCAGCTTACGCACTCTACATAGATACACCCTCCCACCACCTACATACAGGAACCTATCTGGTGACGTCGTAGTTCGCCCGCGTAGTCTACACCTCCGACCTACATAAAGCCAGCTCCACGGCCCCCGACCAAACACAGTTCTCTCTACACTCCGGTTGACCTCGTTTCCCCGCCACCCTTTACCAGAATCCCCGCAAAATCAGTCAAGCTGGCCGAGTAAGTCGCTGCTCCCCTTGGGCGTCGGAGAAGAGAAGAGCCAGAGAAACAGCCCGTGTCTGGGTTCCACTAACCGGAGGCAAACTCTGTCCGTTCGCTAGATTCGTATATTACGTTCACTCCCCTCATGGCCCGACCACTACAACCTTCTCGACAGCAGCGAAACCGCCTCCGCTTTCTCTGAAATCCTCGCCGCCCATGATGAAGCCGAACCCGCGCCCGCTGTCGATCACCTCCCCGGGCTTCTCGACCCTCACCGCCGACCGGCCGCCTCTGAACAAATGCGCGAGCGACAGCAACCTCAAAGGCGACGGCAGTGGCGGCGACGGATTGAACAACGGAACGGACTTGAATCGCGAGGTGGCGGCGCTCAGTAATAAGCTTATCAGTGCGATCAACCACCAGACAAAATTGGACGATTCGCTCTCGGCGACGAAACATGAACTGGAGCTCTCGAAAGCAAGGATACGGCATCTCGAGGCCACCGCGAAAGAGCATGCAGATCTGATGGCGAGCGGATTGCTGGTGGACAAGAAGGAGGTTGAAAGCGAGACTCAGCGGCTGTTGACCCGACTCGAGGAGGAGAGCCAGCAACGAGGCCAGGCGGAGAAGGACAAGCGACACATCGAGCAGGAGTTGGGGGATCTGACGACGGCACTGTTCGATGAAGCCAACAAGGTGGGAATGCAGAAGTGCCCCTTTCCCCCTGTTTCTTGGCTAATGTGGCATAAGATGGTCTCTGCGGCGAGGAAGGAACGTGATGCGGTCGATCGTAAGAACGAACAGCTGCGCGCTCAGCTTGCCGACACCGAGTCGCTACTGGCTTCGCATCAAGAACAGCTCGCCGAGCTCAAAGCGGTGATGCAGCAGATGAGCAAAGAACGCGAAGAGAGCGAGGCAGCGATGTCTCCGGGTATCCCTTCGACCCCGAGCATGGGCGGCCGCAGCAGCAAGGACGGGATGGGGCGGATGTTCGAAGCGCTTCACCTGATACCGAACCCCGGGAACCTTGAGGACATGCCCCCGTGCCCGCCAACCGCGCTGATCAATCTCGTGCACCCGGTGCTGAGGCACGATACGGCGTCGTACAAGGAGTTCCGCGAGCTGTTGCACACACTCAAGCCGAGCGAGCTGAGAACGCCCTCGGTGAGTAGGCTCTCTGGCGGCTCGTTTGCATCGATTCAAGTTATGGGTATGGGCGTGGGCTTAGCAATGGCGTCTCCGGGGCAGGGTGCGTCGTCGATAGGCAGCAGTTTGTTTGGCCTCAAGAAACGCTCCGATTCGAACTCGACCACACACTCGCCCTCGGGCTCCGCGAGCAGCACGAACGAATGGCAGGCTACCATCAACGCTCTCAAGGAGACCAAATTCTTCAAGCGCGCCGTGATGGAGGATATCGAGCCTGCCCTTAGGCTGGACTGCGCTCCGGGACTCTCGTGGCTCGCCCGACGCAACGTCATGTCGGCCATCACCGACGGAACGCTCGTCATCGATCCCATGCCGACCGCCGCCAATGTTTCCATCTTTGCATGCGCTCTCTGCGGCGAGAGCAAGCCGGACGAACAGCACGCTCGTACGCACCGGATGCGGATCAACGAGAGCCCAAACGCGCAGCGCTACCCTGTCTGCTCGTACTGCACCACTCGCCTCAGGAGTGTATGTGACTTCATGGCTTTCCTTCGCACGCTCAAGGAGGGCTTGTGGAAATGCGAGAGCGAAGGAGACATGAAGCACGCATGGGAAGAGAGCGTCAAGCTACGCGAGAAACTATTTTGGGCCCGGATTGGGGGAGGTGTGGTTCCAGTGAGTTTTTGCCTTGCACCTGCATCGCTAGGGTGAGTGAATCACTAATCTCCGGGGATAGGCATTCATCCGTGAATCCCGGCGGAATTCGCTCGGAAATGGACAGACAGAAACTCCGCCACGAACACCCATTCTAGGCAACATGCTGGACGACGCGAAGCTGAGCATCCCTAAGAAGAGAAACAACCAGCAGAATCCATTTCTCGCTCCCGAAAAGCAGACCGTGCCGGCTCCCACGAATCCGCCGATACTCGACAGCGACAGCAAACCGGATGTACCCGAAGTCAGTCATTGCGAAAAGGTGAACCCGGCAAGCGAAATTGCCAAGGAGCAGCCGGTTGAGGTGCAAGATATCGAGACGGCGGCGCCGGTTCAGGAGACTGCCGAGTTGCCGGACCACAACCAATCGGCGGCGGACACCCCCATGCCGACGTCACCCATCACTACGCGTCCCAAGAGTAGTGGACCGGCGCTGGCCGCCATCCGGACGGAGTTCACGGCGACCCCGAACGCTCGCCACCGGAGCAGCCCTACGTCGCCCTCGATTCCCGGTGGTTGGTAACTGCGAATTGCCAAAGTTTGATTGAAGACTAGACGAGAAACAACTTTTTTTTTTGACTTTTTTCCTTTGTGGTAACGCGAATTCCCTTTGTCTCTAACCCGCTCATGTCCTTACGTTTTCCACATATACAGTTTAGTGCTGGAGTTTTTTTTTTAGTTTTTTTCCTTCTGTTTTCTTCCCACTCTTCTTTTATCTAGGCAGGTACTCTTCATGTTTTTTGCGGAAAATATTCAACTGTAGTTTATCATCTCAAACCCCGAGAGTGGTGGGGACAACTGGGAATCTTGTACTATATATCTTTGCTTGCTTGTGCTTTTTTCTCCGAGGCAGGGAGAAGCATATTGGCAGCCGGGGGACGGGGAGCGGGGATGGTCGTTGCTTTTTACTCTACCTATGGCTGGCTGGATGTTAGAGTCGTCTGTGTGCTTAGTGCCGCTCTTCTTATCGTAGACTACAGTATAATGAATTGAAACGCAGTATGCGAGTTATGCACACCTTCGCTTTGAAAGCGGACCGTAGGAGGAGCCTTGCGGAAAATTGTTGGTGTTGGGTTCTGATTCAGTGGCCAATTAGTTATCGCTTATCTGATCGATCGACCGATCCAACCACTACGGTCAACCACCAACCTACGGTACCTACCAAGCTTCTCTTCCAGACACCATGAAACCACGTCCACACCACCTTCCAGTCTCGATGACCTCGACAGCACCGAAGCCGCTGTTTTCTCTCTCTCTGGGGCCGCGGCTCTCGCATTCCCAGGTGGGCGCCGCTCCCGCCATCAATAACACTGGCAACGCGACGAAACGCCGTCTTGCCGCCACACTCGGCAGCGACGACTCCGAAGACGACGACGATGACCAGCACAGCCGAAAAGTTCAGCTCATCGGCGGGTTCGATGGGACGCCAAAGAAGCAGAAGGAGCCCGCGCCGATGGTGATCCCCGCGCTCGGAAACCGGGACTGGAAGAAGGAGGCGGAGATGCGTCGTGGCGGCGGGGGTCGAAAGAGGGAGATATACGTTCCTGAGGAGGCGCTACATCGGGCTGCAGGGGTCGCGAGGGGGGAAGGCGCGAATGAGGTCGAGAACACGGGGAAGGACGAGGTATACGGACTCCGGACGTTCGAGAAGAAGACGGTCGAGGATGTCGTATCGGATGAGACGGACGGCGTCGAGGAGAAGAAGGAGATCACGGAGGACGAGCACGCGATCGCGGCACTCATGGGGTCCGCACCCGTCGGCAGCGAGATGGTGATCGCGCGCACCTCGGACACCTCGACGTGGCACGACGTCGCTCCCGCCAACGAGGACGACGCGTTCCGAGCCGATGTCGATTCCCGCCCCGAAGTGCCCTCGCTCGCCGACTACGCTGCTGTGCCCATCGAGGAGTTCGGTGCGGCGATGCTGCGCGGCATGGGCTGGAAGGGCGGAGAGCAGCTCGGCGGCAGCAGAACGAAGGACAACGGTGGCAAGCTGAGACTGCTCGAGAAGCGGCCCGCCTTCCTCGGCATCGGCGCGAAGCCACTGGCGGATATCCCCGAGCTGGGCGCGTGGGGGAAGGCCGACAAGAAGAAGGGAAGCAGGAGGCCGGAGACCACGTATATTCCGGTTGTGAAGGTCGACAAGAGGACCGGTAGGCCCGTCGATGAGGCGAGCGAGGAGACGAAGCCGTCCAGCGGGGGCGGGAGCTCGAGAGGCGGTAGAGACAGAGACGACGGCCGGGACTCGGCGAGACGCGACGATGATTGGGACCAACGGAGACGGAGTGAGAGGTCCTCAGATCGACCCGGAAGGGGAGACCAAGACCAGGGCCGACATAGGGGCAGTAAAAGGGACACTGGAAGGGATAGTGGAAGAGACAGAGAGCGCGAACGCGAACGCGAACGGGATCGTGAGCGCAGACGCGGCGGGGATGGCGGCCGCAGACGGCGCAGCAGGGAGAGGGAATCTGGCTCCAGCAGGCGCGATAGAAGATAGACGGTGTTTTCGAATTTGTATGCGTATTGTATTATGCGGCATTTCATTTGTAGTTGGCCCGCGGAATGCCAGGCAGCCGGGTGTGACTCGGCTTGTTCCTTTTTTATTCCTTCTAGAATACTGTCCACGGCTGTATCTAAAATAGGTACATCAAGAGTAAATCACATATTCGCATACAACCGAAACTATATGCGTTTCCAACACCGGTTCACAGGAACACCAAAGGAAAAAATCTTCGTCTAAGCATAATATTGCCTTCTCTGCGGCATCTCCTCTGCGGCGTCGGCTATCTCGACGTCATCTTTGATTCGGCTCAGAAACGCCCAGTATACACGAGCCATGTCCGTCGGGTTCTCATCCAAAGAGCTCTCCTCATAACCATCGCCTAACTCCTCGGAGCCTTCACAAGCTCTGCGAGCAGCCTGTAAAGCTTGTCTCTGCCGGTCGTTCGCTTCGAAGCGATGATCCCGAGAAAAAAAAACGTCGATGGTTTCCTTGTGCTCTGGACGAGTTACCCTTGATACTTACCTAATCGTCGAGAATAGCAAGATCATTTGCACTGAATCCCCGTACAGCTTCTTGAATGAGTTGGGAATCTGTTCTTCCACCCGAGACTAGATACAGCGAGGCATCGACAACAACATCCCCTCCGTGAGCCCACTCGGTGCTCTCGGCGACGATCCTCCTGTCTGCTTCGGTTGCGTTGGCCAGCTTATCCCGCATGAGAGTACTGATGAAACGGTTCCTCGAGAGCTTGTAAGAGTCAAGTGGAAACCGTCACACTGCGCCAACGGACCTCCTGAGAAGCATTTTCGATCTTGGGCGATGTTATCTCGTCTTTTGTGCGAGCTCAACTCCTCTTTCGACCGAAGAGATCTCGGCGAAACTTGCTATTCGAGCGAATCTCCGGCGTTCCCCTTCGTTCCATTTTCGTCTCCGAGGAGCTCCAATCCGGTAACCTATGGCGTCGCATTCCGTACCATCTTGACTTTCCTGCGAAGGCTGGCGGTTCGCTAGGCGAGGCGTGGATGGAGGGCTGAGGCGCGGAGAGACTAAGTGAGCAGCTGCTATATTGCTACATAGACAAGTGGATTTTTTATTACGAAGAAGGGAGAGAAAACCACACCTACATCATGTGACATACCTACCTAGCTCACGCGGATTTCCCAGTCACTCCAGACGGATAAATTTACTTAGGTTCTCAGGTAGGTACCTCAAGGCGTCGCTACCCCTCAGCTATGCACACGAGCACCACCCAAAACGAAGCGAGTTTTAGGGCTTCTTGGGCCCATTTGTTCATTAACCGCGTGCAACCTATCAGTGGCGGGCCTCATGGGCCCAGAAAACGAGTGAGGCCTCATGATGCATTGCCGTGGGGGGGTTGGCTTTGCGGGGAGCGATTGGCCACCATCACAAGACGGAAATCGGAAACACACAGGAGAAACACCGGAAAGATACAAGGAGCAAGAATTTCTAAATGCTGATCGGAGATGAGAATGCGGGGCCGGAAGCGAAATCCGATGGGCATCTCTTGGGTTTCAGGGTTTTGGGTAACTAAGCAGAATCCCTAGATCTCAGTTGGTCATGCCCCATGCCCCATGTTCCGCCCTCGGTGTTTCCCTGTCTTAGCGGTGAGCTCTGGTGGTACTGACACGACGTTTGGGTTACTGTGCGGGCGGTTGACTTGCTCTTCGCGGAGGAAGTCGATACTTGGGCTGCTGGCGGGCAGGCTGGACTGTTGAGACCCCTGCTCAGAAAAGGTCGGCATCGTCGACCGATTTCTTTGGTGTAAGGCAGCGCAGCCAGTCCTCGTTAGTGAATTTGACGAAATGCCTGCGCTCGTGGCCATGGTGGGCATCCAGCATGGAATAGGTAGGATAGGGAGCGGCGGACTCACGACCAGCCGCGAGTTGGAGGGCCGGGAGATGTGGGGATACGGGGACACGCAGTAGTTAGAGACCAATAGCTGGGAAGGCCCGAAGCAGCCATCGAGCGACCCCACATAGCGAAAACCCTGGTCAGCAACAGGCTGCCGAGTGCCAATATTGGAGCTGTTTACAGCGGTGAATGCTCGCCGATGTTAATTCCCTTTGATTGCGGTAATAGGAAAAGCCAACTGATTTAGCAGCGGCCGGATGGTAGCGGGTAGCTCCAAGTGGCTTCACTGACTCACCGGGCTGTACGCGACCTGGGCGAACAGCCAACCCGCTGCTTGGTGCTGGCGGTGCTCGTGCAGGACACAGATGCGGGATCACCGATTCAAGGTCTGCTCCGAGTGGAAGGCCCGACCGAAGATCCTGTGGGCAGTGGTTCGGAAGGGAGCCGGGAGAGGGAAGAGCCAGTTCACGATCTGGGAACTCCTCGCCGACACTAGGCACAGCCAGTCGGTACCAGACTTCCTCTCCACCACGGCTGTGGGAAGGCTGGTCCCAGCCCCAGCTGAGGAAGACGCGCGGAGTGAGGCGTCGGAGTGGGAACGCCGGGAGCGAAGGAAAAGGCAAGAGGAGAGAAGGGTGGAGGCCGAGGGTCTGGGCGCTGGGGGTGAGGACAACCGCTGTTTCTCCCACGCACTTCTTCATGGCGTCCACAGAAGAGGAGTATGATGTGGGGCAGGGCGTCGTTCCCTTTGTTCTTTCTTTTGTCTCTTGTGATTTCTCTGGTGCGCACCATATCTTCTTCGGTCAGGCCCGGGTGGAGGGCAAAAGGGGAGTTTGCAGCGTGTGACCATTGCGCGGACTGTGGACAGGAAACGGACTTTGTGTGCCTCGCCATGCTCTATCTAGTCTCGCTTGACCCTTAGCCAAGTCCGTCATCACTCATCATTATGCTGGCGCTCTAACAACAAACTTCTTTCCCTCAGGGTCTGGAAGGAAAAGTCTGAACCCGCAGGCCCCGAGCAAGGAAAAAATCGGTTAGTACCCGGAACCCCTTCGACGAGTTGTTCGGGACTCTGTAACGATTTTCCGATGGCTCGGAAGTGCGTTGAATTGAAAGTTGATGTGTCGGATGTGTGGAAGCTTTTGTATGTAGGTAATACGGGGTACTTTTCCTTCCAGACTCTCCCAGTCTTACACAAGGCAACAATTGGAGTAACGGCAAAAGCCTAAAATGCCCTGCTTTTTGGCCACTCAATCAAATCTATAAAAAGTCCCGCCTTTGGTATGGCGTAGCAACCACAACATCGACAACTTCACTACAAGCCATCGTTTGACACACAACTTCTCTATTTAATTGTCAATCCACAATTTCACCACCAATCACAGTGGACATCCCACCCAACACCCGTCAGCGTGGCTTCAGCCCAGATACCAACGAGTATTGAAAGATGTTGATCGAGCAGCGAGATACGGCGATGCAAGGAAAATCGGTCGCCGAGCAGGATGGGTGGCACAAGGAGTGGCAGACGTTTATCGACGTTGGAATGGCTGAATACCACGAGGATGGTAGCGATTCCAACTTTCCCGAGATTCATCAGCTGCTTCATTTTGGGGAGCAGATACAACGCTATAGGAATGAACATCCATATAGAGAAAAATTCCCAACTAATGACTTATATCTTCATGAACAATCTCCTCCCATTGCCACCCACCACTTCTCTTCTCCTGGCTGGCGCATCTGTTGTTGTTATCGGTTGTTGTTTTGAGAAGTAGATCGGTCAAAAATAGCCTTAGGTCTTCAATCGGCTCTATCGCATCGAGACCTCAAAATATTGTATTTTTGGCTTCATGCAGAAGGCTATGGGAACGGTGGAGTATGGTATGGATGACTGGGGCGACGGTGTTGATGCTGACGAGGCCTGCGACGTTGGGAGTAGGATGTTGAAAGTGATGAACGTGTGTATTGTCTAAGTAAGGCTGAAGCCTCGAGAGAAAGGAGAATATAGGGGTAGGCCCATGCCTGCCGTGACTAAGCAACGAGTGAGATATTGCAACACTTCCTCCC
>Ga0307516_10003732_pt1 | contig 19362 bp, 25 predicted proteins | sample 19_EM_MG_FD_203310 | JGI IMG/M metagenome (GOLD analysis project Ga0307516, IMG submission 203310) | Populus trichocarpa ectomycorrhiza microbial communities from riparian zone in the Pacific Northwest, United States - 19_EM | ecosystem: Host-associated > Plants > Roots > Unclassified | place...
TCGGACAACGGCGCAACCGCCATTTGGGGGAACATCCTTGAAGACGTAGTGAGCGCCAGACTTGGTGCCTTTCTGTTCCGGGTTCACAAATGTTTGGCCATAAGGGAAGGGTGTACGAGGCCCCTGCTCTTCCTCGTCGGACGAATTATCGTAGGTCCTTCGTCGTAAGTGTATGCCAGTCTTGAGTGTATCGGGGTCTTCGGGACGATGAGATGGAATGATGTGGTCGTGGAATGCATCCTTGACATAACGGGTCTGGTTTTGACCGCCATACAGCCTATGGAAATTGGTGTTGTTCTCAGTGAAGATTAGCTCCGGCTCCACGGAATCAGTGTCATCGATGTCACCGGGGTTTTGAGGGTCGATTGGAGGCGGGGAAGGGAGGCAGTAGAGGTGGTAAGTTCCTAGTGAGTGATGTTTAGCGGTGATGCAGTTCCCATTAGCGGACATCTGAGGTGGCGGTTGCTTGTTCTCCGACCAAGACCAGGTGTTAGGGAACCAGAATTGGGGAAGAATGTGCAGGGTAGCGGGATCGGGCCCCCTATTGTAAACGGTGATACGAGCGTAGATATTCGACGCGTCTTCCTCGTCTTTTGCGTACTAAAGAGAGGTGAATTGGTAGGACAAAAGTCAAATGCCGAGACGCCCACCTCAACGAAGACATCCCAATAGCGATTGTCATCGAAAGTGTTTGTGTCCAAAATCTCAAATTCTGGGACATCCCTTCCACGGGTTTGACTTTCCCGAACCAACTCTTCATAAGGAAAGGCTCTTTGAGGATACTTATAGAGGAACTTCATGTAGGAGTGTGTTGGCGTCGAGTCAAGATACCAGTAGAGTTCTTTGACGTCCTCGCCATGATTACCTTGATGACCAGTGACGCCGAAAAGACGTTCTTTGAGGATACGATCATTGCCGTTCCATAATGAGAGTGCCAAACACACGCGTTGGTGGTTGTCGGAGATACCGGCAATACCATCTTCTCCCCACCGATAAGACCTCGAACGTGCATGCTCGTGGGGGAAGTGGTTCCAAGCATCACCGTTGTGGGAATAGTCCTCCCGAACGGTCGCCTGAGCACAGAAGGATATTCTCAACACCCCTGATAGCGCAAAAGCGAGAGAGATATACCCATTGTCTGTCAGAAAGGTACGGGCCCCACCTCTTCCAATGGACCTCCTTCTTGCGATCTGCCTCGAGACGATACCGCTCGGCACCACGATATTCGTTTCCGATGCGCTGTAACAGACGATCACGATAAGGGATGGTGTAACGGCCTTCCGGAGCGTCGTTGTTAGCCTCGACCTGTTCGGGGAGTTTGGACGTTTTTAATGGCTGCACAGATTTCGTCTGGAGGGTGTTGGCGGGGATATCGATGGTGAGGCTGCCGGTTTTAGCGGGATCAGAGCCGCCATCGCCACCGGATTCGCCCCTGAAGAGTTTTCCTTGGATGCGCTTTGTGGAAGACATCGCCCAAGAACAGGACGGGGGTTCGTGTGCGAGGTTGAGTGGAGGAAAAGGAGAGGGACGGGAAAGCGAGTTAGGGCCTTAAAATTTGAGGTTTAATTCCCAACTCCCTCGTTCATTGACCAGTTCGGTGACATCATCCGCATCCTTGATCATGCCCGTTCGCATCTTCCCTCCATCCGATGAAGAACATGACGATTTCGAGTTTCACCTCGACAGGTTCATGGGCAAATGGTTGGTCACATTCTCTCCATTCTCTCCATTATTTTGAAGTTTTTTTCTGATTTCTTGGTAGGTATGTCACCCACTCGACCCTGCCACTTTGGAAAGTAAGTGCACATGTCTACCCGCACAACGCAGCCCACTCACGCCTCCCAAGGGCAAGAAGGACGTGTCGATAACCTACACGCCTCTTTCTGATACCGATTCCCCGCATGAGATCGTAAAATTTGACGACCTCGTCGAATATCGCTCCTCCTCCGCAAAGTCCGACAGCAAGCCTTCCACGATAGCCGGAACAGACTACACCCTCGCCATCGGGCGTTTCAAGTGGCGGGGGGGCGGCTTGTTGCTTATTGCCTCGTCCAAGTGGCAAGTCTTGGGCTGCAACACATCCGACGCAGGGGGCAGTCACCCTTGGGCGGTAACTTTTTTCGAAAAGACATTGTTCACTCCTGCCGGTCTCGACGTTTACGCTCGGTCTGCTGGAGGTCTTCCAGAGCCCCTCCTCAAGGAGATCTTCGAGGGAATCAAGGCCGTGGGTGGGGATGTTGCTGTACTGTCGGAGACGTTCTTCGAGATTGAGCGGACCAAGGTCGCGTCGTGACCGTTTACTTCTGTTCGATCCACCACCCAGACTTGCTAAAGCAGTTTTGGGAGTACTAGCTGCACGTTTACGAGCTCTATGATAATTGTTACATATCCGCCCAAAAGCACCAAATACAATCAGGGAGAAGGTCTGTTGGGACACACAACGAAAGGCAGGAGAAAGAGAAATAAAAAGGAGAGTGTGATCGAGAGGGGAGGAGAGATGGGAGAGAGTTGTAGATCCTGACGGAAAGGAGCGGGTCGACTGAGAGAAGAGCGCAAAGTTGGCCACTCATAGGCAATTAAAATAGACTTTAAACCTACAATTTGGTGGGGAGACAGAAGAACAAGGTGGCCGAGCGGGGGAGAACCCTCGAAAATAAAAAGGAGCGTGGTGTAAACCAGATAACATAAGAATAACAACCTGGGAGATGGAGGAAATGGATGCAAGAAAAGCGGAGGATGGCCGGTGCACTGAGATGGACAAGGTGGGGGTGATGATGAATGCAAGTGATGGGTAAAATGCGAAGGGGGGAACGATGCGGTGGTAGGGTACGGTGAATGGTGTCTCGGGGCATTGGGTATCCGCAGTTGGCGTCTCATGTGACGAATAAGGTGACCTGGCCGCCGGGTTTCAGCATCTCAAATGCCATCTGGACATCTTCCGTCGATCCCAACGAAACCAGATCTCCATCGTCATCCCGGTACTTCACCCTCAATGGGCCGTCATCTCTTCTTGGTCCACAAAGTCGGATCTTCCTGCCGACCCGCTCGACAAGATCACTGTACTCGGTGGCAAGGGGGACCGAGATGACGAAGATGTCCTCGTGGAAGTGAACTTTGACTTTGACGTTCGGGTTGGTATTGGTCAGATTGTCGAAGCCTTGCGACCGAGAGCCTCGGAGAAGGGAGCTCTCGCTAGAGCCGTACGGTGTGATGGGCGAAGCGTGGCCAGAATAATCAGAGCTTGACTGGCTGGACCCGCTGCCACGTTTTCCGTTAGGAGGGGTGTCCATCCAGGGGGATGACGAGGGAAGGGGTGGTGGGGCAGACTTGGGCAAGTAGGCAGTAGGTTGGCTGAGACTCCGCGAACGTTGGTTGACAGTGTCGGTAACGTTGGGTTTGGCCCTCGACTCCATGGTCTCCGGTCGAAGTCTGGTGGAACTAAACTGGCTCCGTAGTGGCGGTGGTCGGGACGATGAAAGACGCGAGTCATGTTGGCCGTTGAAAGACGGAGTTGTACGACCAGTCGACGGTCGGGAAGAAGGAGCACTCGTCAGAGGAGTGATGGGGAACCCGCTGCTGGTCGACCCACTCATACGCGATGTGAGATATTGAGCATCGTGAACGTCGGGCTGCTGACTCCTACGCCCGACCAGAGGGGTGGCTCGGCCAGATGGAAGGTTTGACGGTGGGTACTCTTCATAGTCATCGTCCCCATCCCCATCAAAGGCATAGTGAGAAGGATAGCCCTGCATACCGCCGCCGTAAACGCGATCGATTGTTGAAGCAATTGTGTCTTCGTATGGTGGGCGATATCCAGAGGTTTGATGACGATATCGATCTTGGCTATTCTCTGGTCGGGAGAACTTGCCTCCCTGTTGCAAGATGGGGCTGGCGCCGGTGCTGGATTGGGGTGGCGCCAACCGGGGAGCGGGTCGCTCGGATGCCCGTCGAGCGGCAGTCTCGTTGATTAATTTGTTGATAGCAACTTCCCATTGACGAAGTTGTTCTTCGTTTCGGCAACGCAGGGTGAAGAACTCCAGATCATCGTCACCGCGCCACCACACCGCAAGCGAGTGTTGTCCTGGTGAAAATGTTAGAACGAGTTACACCTTGTTGGTGGTAACATACCGGAAGATGACCGGGGCATCGCCTGTGTGACATTGTTCAAGAAGATGCGACCCTTCAATAACAACGGGGTATTCCTCTTCGTCTTGGAACCACCGGGTGTTGTGATTTGGAGACTTCCCGGAACCTGCTTCTTGAGAATCGAGTTGCTCTTTCCAACCTTCTTCGCGCTCTGCGGTTGGAGGGCAAGCTCTTTACAACAGAGGATGATACGCTGAAACAGGAAGACGTGGTACTCCCGGTCGACCTCGGACTTGGTCACGACGAAAACGTCCTCAAGCAAGAGTTCACCGAAGTTGGAGATATGATGGCCTTTCCAGTCCTCGATCCTACTTTCGAGATTTCTGACGGTCTGCATATTCTCAGCTCTGCGCTGAGCTTCGTTGATCTTGTCCGTGACACGTTTGGTAGATGCACATCCTTCCCTGAGTTCGTCGTAGTATGGGTAGTCCGCGGGTGATGCAGCTTTCGAAAGAGACTGACGGGGTGATCAGTTGGGGAAGTTATGAAACGTGTGATGACTTACCTCGAGTAAGAGAGGATATTTACAAATCCTCTGGATGGGTTTGATGAGAAACGCCGGGAGCTCTGATTTTGCGTTGATCAAATGGTTGTGATTCTGGTGTAGGCGGTGAGACCAAATTGGCGACATGGGGTCATATTTCCTACCATGAGGTTTTGCTCTTCGGCAAGCATTATCTCTGATGCGTTGGTGTAGTTGGCACAATACGGTTCGTACACCGTAAACTCATCCTCCTGGGGGAGGATAAGGACAAAGCATTGACCAAATCGGGAGGGACTTGCCATTTCCGTGAAGTGAAGGCCCCACCGCTGGTCCCTCCATGCTTGCTCTGCGGTAGCCTCCAACTTGATCAAGAACCGTCGCTGGAAGTTGAGTAACTTGTTCAGATTAGGGAATAATAGGTGTATGGTATCTTGGTCGATCGTGTTGCTTTGTGACAGTGAGGTCGAATACCGCTGAGTGGGGTGTCATCGATCAGAGTCACGGGCATCACATAAGGAATTGAGACGACAATACCTGCATGACTTCAAGATCCTGGACATACTTCCTCTCCGTTTCAACTAACTCTCTGATGATATTACTCCGGGCTGCCTCTTTAGCGCTAATGGGCTGAGATGAGTGGGGGGTGTCGCAGACGATGGAGTCCGTGGACTGATGGGCGGATGAGAGTGAGGGAGGTGACGAAGGTGCCTGTTGTACAAAGACGTCTTCTGGAAGGTATTCCACCAATGCCGTCACGGTGTTGACAACCTTTGAAATGACAACAAGCGGTAAGAGGCTATCCCCAGGAAAAGGTGAAAGGGAAACATACCTTGACGAAACCGTCGGTAGAGTCCCGGTTATAAAGGTCCGTCACCGTGAATTGTTCACAATCCTCCAACTGCCTGATCTGCATGGAGAATAGGGCAATTGCTCGTTTCTTGTCTTTCTCGTTGGAGGCGTCGAATTGGTCCGGAGCGGTATTGATGTTTATTGGAGTGATCGGGGGTGGCAAAAGGTTGAAGAGGTAACAAAGAGGGACGCCGAGGGCAAAACAGTCCCAGAGTTGTGTTACGGGATCGGTCGACTGCCTGGACGAACCTGGGGGGGATGCGAGGGCGAAGTAGGGGGGAAAGTCCCTAATACGCAAAAGACGAGCACGCAGGGAAGAACACTGCTGATAGAGGGAAGTCGACTGGGAAGCGGACTTGTTGAGGAGGGTGTTGTTTGCGACCGGGAGGTCCATTGAGGGCCCGACGGAGGAGACGATCGATTTTTTACGGGCAGAGGGTGTTGACATCGCGGGCGAGGGCGACGGCGGGGCGGAGGGTGAGGAGGAGGAGGAGGGGAAGGAGAGGAGAGGCGGTGGTGGTAGGGAGAATGACCAGAACGGGTTGAAGGGTTGTTACCACACAATAGATTCTTCCGCGAGAACTGGGTGAGAGCAACCGCACGGACGCAGCCGAATTAATTTCAAACTCAGACGAGGATAAACACGTCACGCTGTCACAGGTGGTTTTATTCTCCGATTGATGGGGGTTTAAACTCCGCCATCACCGCCACCCCTGTCGTCCCTCGAGTCCCAACAACACTCCACCCCCGACCCACGCTGGTCGAGGAGACCCCGGATGGCACCCGCTCGTAATTCCAGCCGCCGCCCCCCATCCGCAACTCCCGCCCAGGATGAGTCCGTCCAGTCAGATTTGTTCCTCGAGCCAATGATGGGCAACCCTCTCGCGATCTACGTCGACAAGGACGTTCAAGAGAGAGATACCGTCGTAGACCTTATCATTGTTCGTCTCCGATCCGCCGTCAAAAATGCGAGTGCATATATTCTACCTCCGGGCTAACCGTCCCTGTTTCCTTTTTCATTCCAGAGTCATGGGGGTGTGGTCTCACTCAGCTATAGCGGCGTCCCATATATCCTTGGTCCGTTTCCTTCGTCCGTCTCCCGCGCCAACGTTGGAATAATGGCTCACTCCGATCACAGTTGACCCCCATCGCGAAAGTGGTCAAAGCCTCTACCGCCAGTATGCCGGTAAGAAAGGCAAGATCGTTCTGAATGTCCAATGGGTCCACGAGTGTGTCAAGGCCGGGGCTCTTCAGACATACCACACCAACTGGGCCGAATGTAAAGTGACTGGCACCGAGACGTTAGTGACAGAGAAGGCCCGCGGCGCCTGTGACTGACGAGTTCGTAGCGTGAATCCCCCTGCTCCCCCTCAAACACCACAGCCCCGTCAAGCGGTCGAGATGAACACGGTGCCAACGTCTCTGCATCCCACGACGCTCCACCAGGTCATACCCCAACCTCAGACCATCCAACCGTCGGAATCCCTGGTTCACCATTCCGTCCAGACGTTTCCTTACCATATGTACCCAGCAACCATGGAACCCCCGCGGTCAATCCACGTAACAACCCCTCAGCAATGGCCAAACGGCATTCCACCTCATCATGCGCACATACCACAAATGATGTCACGTCCCGATCATTATCGCGAAGATCAATGGAACGCCGTTTACACCCAACCCCAACCTCACGCGATTCAATCCGCTGAATATGATTACACTCGATACCGGGATGCGCATGCCGCCTGGGTCGCTGGCCCGAACGACTATTATACCCCAGGGGTGCGTGCATCGCTCCATCATCTGAGCCACCTCTGATGCGGTCATATCCATTAGTATGAACAGGCTTACGAACAAACCGCGCCATACATGAATGACCCTGGCCCATCGAATACAACTGACGCTGAACCTGTTCCGGCTACGGAACCTTCCACTTCGACCCCGACGGAGACGGACAAAGCCCGGGGCAGGAAACGAGTGAGGACACAAGTGAGTGTTATACCTCGAAACTTTACCTCCCGGTTGTTGACCCCACCAGCCCGCTCCCCCAACATCTTCTCTTGTTGTGAGCCGCGGCCAGGGCACCGCACGATCTCCTACACCCCCGACGAGAGTCATAAAGAGCACCTATGGGGGCAACCTTTTTACTGCTGACGACGTCCTGTATCTTAAGAAGTATATTGACTACTGCCAGGAGCAAGGGTTAGTCCTGAGGTCTGTGACAGGACTTCACCGGGTCACATATAACCTCATGTTCCCCACAGTTTAAGAGAAATTTGCGAACGGGTTGCAGTCAAGGCACGCAACAGTTTCACCTTGATTCCACTTGAATGTGTTGACCGATTCTATAGGCCCCTCACCACACGTAAGACACTCGTACCGTCTACCGTTCCCCGACGGCTGCTTGACGGGGAAATAGTTTCTATTCTTGGCGAAGGTACTGCAACAAGCACCAGATTCGCCTCGGGGGTTACGCCATGGTCGATAGATCTCCATCCCCCGGTCAAGAACATCGAGGGGGTGGTAGGGGTGTGGCTAACATGGACACGGATGAAATACAGACCAATCCTCCCAACGCACCGGGCCCTGGTACAATAGCCGCAGCTCGGCGTCGTGCCCAAGAGGATAGAGAAAACGGAAGGACACGATCCCCGACACCCCCACGGGCACTCTTCCGAAGTACCACCGGGAAAGGTGTCGCATTCACGGAGGAAGATGTGACATTCCTGGTGAGATTCATGGGGTTCAAGAAGTTTGTACTATTTGGTTCTGCGTGCTTCCAAGAACTCTGACCGTGATTCAGGGCACAAGGACGTCTCGATATGGTCGCATTTTGGAAGGATGTGGCCACGAAGGTGAACCGTTTACTTCCGAGGGCTTCTCACCGCCCGCTGATCCTCAAATCACAGGCACCCCACCATTCAAGGGCTTCGTGGATGAAGTTCTACCGAAGGCATAAACACGAACTTCACCACGAAGAAGGTGATGAGCCACTTCCCACCCCCCCGGAGAAGAAGATGCGATACAGCCGCGCGGATGACATCCTGCTTGCCCGTTTCTTCGCGCTGCGCCCCGAAGGAACATCTGACAAGATATTCCAATCGTTCGCGCGGCAGGCAAGCGATCTGAATCTCTACCGGAACTCTGGCCTGACCGTCAGTGTTCACAGCATCCCCATCACCCGTGGAAGGGCTGGCAAGAGCATCACAGGATACACAAGGCCAAGATTGATAATCTTATTCAGAGGTTAGGGCACGGTGAGGACATCAGTGAAGCCGATGTATGACGCACAGTATGTATTTGTAGTCTTAAGTATTCCCTCACATTGCATTGTTTGACATACACATCGATTGTACCACCACTCCGGAATCAGTATTATGGGCCATTGCGGGGTTTAATGCTGATCGGGTTCCACCATCATGACCCCCAACACCAACTTCGAGTATCTCACGCAAGAAAAGATCGACAAGGTATGTGGGAGTGAGGTCGAGGTTCCATATGATTGAACGTTTGCCTCGTTATCGATGACAGTTTCATCGAGATGGGTGAGCGCCACCGCCCGACAGATGTGCTGCGATGACCTGGCATTCACAGGTACCTGGTCATACCTGGTTTCCTGGACGTGGATACCACTACTGCGCTCTTGAATCGTTCGAAGGAGCTGCTTGCTAATTTCAATATCGATGACCACCCACTGGTTGGTGTTCTACCCTTTCCATGCCCGTCTCAACTTACCGACTCGATCCGATGCTTCTTTCATCTGCGCCTTGCGTTGCAGACGAAGTTCACGACAGGCGACGACGATCATGTTGGAGACGATTACTTCCTAACCTCCGGCGACAAAATCCGGTTCTTCCTCGAACGAGACGCGCTAGATCAGGATGGAAGGCTTACCCGTCCAAAGGAGAAAGCGGTCAACAAGATTGGACACGGTTAGTGCGCACAAGCTTATCACGTTATTCTTGCGGACGTCCTTCGTTGGCGTGACCGGGGCTTGGCCAATTGACGGTTTTTTGGCAATGTCAATCGTGTTCCTTGGCTAACTATTTATATATCCCAGCTTTGCACGAGCTTGACCCGCTATTCCGGAAGGTGACCCTAGAGAACCAGCGCATCAAACAACTTACTCGAGACCTGCAGTTCCACCGAGACCCTGTGGGTACGTGAGAATGGCCAGGATATCCCTGTCTCAGCACTGGACTAACGGGTTGTACGTTTCATATGGCACGCTCGTAGCCCTCCAGTCCATGGTCATCACGAAACAGCAGCAAATCGGCGGAGAAGGTGATACCCTTTGTCGCATGTTCACAGAGACCTGACTTCATTTCCCGATCGGGGAATTCCCGTATGATCTACAGTCCCAGAACACAACGACTCGTGAGTGGAAACTTTCCTGGATGCTATTCTTCATGTTGACCGCATCTAGAACGTTCCTGGTGCGGTTCTTGCGATTTACCCGTGATTTCCAGCGCCGATCAGACCCCCACAAATAGTACACCGATCCACCATCCGCCCTTGGCTTTTGGATTCCCCTCGAAAAGTGTACTGCAGATAATGGCGCCCTCTCGTTCCTCCCAGGATCACACTTGACAGCCCCGATTACGAAGCGTTTCGTTCGCCTGCCCACAGGCGGCACCGGCTTCGAACGATTGCCGGTACCCACCAATGTGGGCCCGTCGACTGGCGAGTACGTGCTTGAGTGTTGTGACCCAGGTGATCAAGCCTTCGTAGTGTTTGCCATCCATCAGTTGATCCTTCTGGCGATTTTCCAGGCGATTTGGTCCTGATCCACGGATCCGTTCTGCACAAGAGTGAGAAAAACCTGAGTCCAAACACCCGATTTGCATATACTTTCCACATGATCGAGTCGCCTCCACACGCCACATACGACGAGAAGAACTGGTTACAGCCCACTGAGGCGATGGCGTTCTCTCTCGTTTTTGCGGGCGACAGGGAATAGATTGGGGCCGATAGTATATACGTACAGTCCCGTCCAGTGGACAGAATACAGTGGTGAAGCATGATACGATTTCGATGTTTACCTGTTCAGGACCTCTGGAATGTGTTTTGATACTTCATCGATGAGGACAGATGGGAAGGTTCCCGGCCCCTGCACGTCGGGACGGAGTGCGGCGATTTCAGAGCCAACGGGGACCGCCGGGGTCCTTGTGATGCCAAGGGGTAAATCTAGGCAGTGGGAAGAAAACACCAACTCAAAATACGTAACGCACCCCACGATCGTCACAACATATCCACCGTCCGAGGGTGGGTTCGAAGACACCATCTTGGACTCTGCCCTGGCAGTCACACTCAACGCTCCACTACGGAGGTTCCAGCCATGCAGCCGGACCTGGTTACCTCTTCAAGGAGCGGGTGGGTGTTCTTCAGGCGGGGAGCATGTTTACCGTTGGAATCTAATCCACAGCGCCACCCGTGCCTCCGGTGCCGCCTGGATGTACCAGAACGAGTAAGGAGCCCGCATGTCAGGCTTCGATCGCACACTCACTCTCTGAGCACGAGCGATCCCGCGATAGAGGCAGGACCCGCAATCCTGGACCGCATACCGTCCACGCCTTTTGATCGTACCTCCAGACGTGGAACCAGAAAACGATGAATGAATTGGTCTGAGCATCGGCCGTGGTGGCTCAACTAACCTTATAAGAATGTCGTAGGGCGCCAATCTCCCCTGTTTTACCCTTGATTGCAATAGCTTGCCACCCACTCCAGAAGTCTCAAGAATGGTTTCAGTTTGAAACGCAGGGCCGACTGAGGCCAAAGCGCGCCAGCAGGCATATGCTTACGAAAGGACGCGGCTGCCACCCCCGCAGCATCAGGAGCCATAGGTTGTTTATTTCGGGGCGCACATTACCCTTGATGCTTTGCGAATTTTGAGTAGAATTTGGCAGTGGGTCCATACCTGCTACGATCATTTCTCCTCGTTAGCCAACGTCCCAAAGTTTATCAGTAAACCACCAGGGATTCTCACGGGTTCCTCCATCCCCCTCAGCCATACTCGGCGAGGCACGTAGTGGAATCGTTGCGTTCGCTGATTGTGTGGTCACGCCAACGTTTGCGATCTTCCTTGATTATCAGTGGGTGCTCCGAGTTCGGGTGGCCATATCGCACCTGATGGACTACGGGTGACGGTTCTCGGACATATCTCAGAGCCCCCCCCCCAACCTATTCTTGAGCGACTCGGTGGTGTGATCACTGGGGGAGGGTGCTTAGTTCGACGCGCCTTAAAACGGAGGATGGTGTTCCTCAGCCGCTCGGCGGCTATTAGAGGTTCGCGAGAGGTAACGATATCGCTGACGGCAGCGAGACCATCGACTTCTGAGGTATTTTCGTCGTTTCGATCTTTTTTGACCGTTATGATACATCGTGATGACCTCGCAAGATTCCGATGTCATGGATACAGAAAGTGTACGGACTGGGCTCGTTGATTTGGTCTCGCCTGTATGCTACGCAGGAACGATGATATCACAGACTGGGTGACGCCTGACGTGACATACCGATGACCACAGACCTCGCATCTGTGTCCTCGGGCGCTCCAATGATGTTCCTGGGGTTCCTTGGGCCGAGTAACGGGCTTGTCAACCGCTCATTAGGGGTTGCGTAAACCGGACCGACTCCGACGTAATCTGCTCCCATAGGCACAGAATTTTCAACCTCCTCGTGGGTATTATAAGGTATTCCAACGAGGAGTCTGCGAGCGACTTCAATGGGCGTGCTGGTTCGACCGAGGTGAACACCCTGGGCCTCCAAAGTTGTTTCATGGTACGAGCAACCTCGAGAAACTAAACACGAGTCCGAATCAGTGTATGGGGGGGATGTCTTCGGAGGCTGACGTTGACCTACTTCCCCAATGTCTGCGGTCTTTCCCCGTATTCGGACCACGGTGACGCCTCCCTTCAAAGCCTAACGCCTGTCTTCCAAACGGGGGATAAAGCCAAGAGGTGCACCCGTTGCAAAGATTCCTCGTAGCCTGGGCGCGCTCGGTCAGCTCGGAGTTGGTGATTCTGAATGATTGCTTCCATTTCTATCGTCACGTGGCAGTCCTGGTCGGATGGCTGGTCGGCTGTCGAAGCCGGGAGTGGGTTCACTTATCTCGACCACCTGCGTCTGCCTGCCGTTGAGGCGCCCACAAACCAACTTCAACCATGCCTTCCCCACTCTCGTTCAAGAGCGAGAGACATTCGAAGCTAGGGTCGGGTCTTCCGACGCACGTCCGTTCCTTTCAAACACCCGGAACGGCTCGCCCCTTCGGTCGTGTGCGCCAGGTAATCATTCTCGCCACTTGCATCGGGATCGCCTTGTCATTCGGTGGATTCTTCTGTGGTCGCTCTGGTCATTACTCGAGAGATATCACCCGTAACCCGGCCTATCTTATTAAAGCAAAGTCTGGAGCCGTTGCGAGTGAGAACGTACAATGCTCAGAGATCGGCGTGGGCGTCATGAAGAACGGCGGAAACGCAGTCGACGCGGCTGTTGCGACGACGTTCTGTGTCGGAGTTCTCAATATGTTTTCGTGAGTATCGTGCTTCCTTGTTGCGGAATAAAGTTGTTGACGAGTCTTCCCAAGGTCCGGAATAGGAGGAGGAGGTTTCATGACGGTCAGAGTCCCCACTTCGAAGGATGGGAAGTCATCCGAAGTCTGGACAGTGGATTTCAGAGAAACTGCGTCGGCGCTTGCAAACAAGACCATGTACATCGAGAATCCCGTCAGCTCCAAGTTCGGCGGGTTGGCTGTTGGTATTCCCGGTGAGGTGCGCGGACTCGAGGAAGCCCACAAACGTTGGGGCAGTCTACCGTGGGAGAGTCTAGTGCAACCGAGCGTCGAGCTTGCGGCGGGATGCAAGGTCGGCAAGGAGCTGGCCAAACGCATTAATGTGCGTTTGTCCAATGTTTTGCCGTCTGCCATCACAAATACTCGTCCGTAGCATCCACTGGCCAGGGTTTTGGTGACAGGGACTCAAGACTGGAGCGACATCTTCGCGCCCGACGGTCGTATACTCCAGGAAGGAGAAACCATTTACCGGACAAACCTATCCCGTACTCTTGACATCATCGCCAGGGAAGGGGCTGGAGGTTTCTACCAGGCGGGTTACCTGGCATATGTCCTTACTTGTCTCTGACAGGGCCTTGTCTCTAGGGTCCCGTCGCAGATGCGATCGTGAACAAGATTCGGGAAACGGGCGGGATCATCACACATGAAGATTTGGGAAATTATTCTGTTATCGTCAGACCCGCATTGCAAAACACGTACCTGTCGAGGAAGGTGTATACCACGCATGCTCCCACGTCTGGCCCAGTCCTTTTGCATATGCTCAACATCATGGAGCACTACGACCTCTCCCAAGGTATGACTGGACTAAACGTGCACCGCCTTGTCGAAGCGATCAAATGTAATGATTCCCACACGATGCTGTAGCGATTTCCGTGCTAACTTCGACCAGTTGGGTTCTCTGCGCGAACGAGGGTAGCGGACCCTGTTTTCTTGGACGACTCAAATTACCTCAACAAACTTCCCACGAAATCGTACGCAGCTAGGGTGGCTGCGAACATTACGGATGTGAGCTTCTGGCGATTTCTGCATTCGACCAACTAAACTTGGTGACAGGGCACCACCCATACTCCAGACTATTATAACCCGATGTTCGATTTACCAACAGATCACGGAACTGCGAATTTCAAAACTGCCGGGTGTGGGTTGTAGACTCACTTCTGCGCAGAGCCATAGCTCGATTGTTGACCGAAACGGCATGGCAGTTGCCTTAACTTCCACCGTAAACTTCGTTTTCGGTTCGCAGGTCATGGACCCTGTGTCCGGAATACTCTTAAACAACGAGGTGCGTTCTGTCACAGCTAAAAGGTGCTCCGTTTTTTCATTGATCCAGATGGATGATTTCTCCACTCCTGGTGTACCGAATGGGTTTGGGTTATACCCGTCCCCGTGTAAGACAAACCGATGGCGGTACAATCCTGCGCTGACAGGAATGAATAGTCAACTACCCAGAACCAGGGAAGCGACCGCTGTCGTCTACCGCTCCCACCATCGTAGAACACCCGGACGGTTCATTCTACCTAGCTGTCGGAGGATCTGGCGGGTCTAAGATCTTCCCTTCTGTATTCCAGGTAATGCTCAACTTGGATTGGGGGATGGACGTCGGCGAGAGCGTGGAGTTCGGCCGGCTACATGATCAGTTGTACCCCACACTCGTTGATGTGGACAGTACATATCCTGGACCGCTGGTGGATGCGCTCCGGCAGCGTGGCCATAACGTGACGGGTTTGTCCCCTTTTGGGTCGCTCGCTAGGCCGACGGTACGTGTTGACAACAAACCCAGTTTTAGACATCAACCGTGTGGCCGCCGCCATTCAGGCAGTCATGAACGATGGTGGGATAATATGGGGTATGTGAATTCGCAGGCAAACGTTGTTCTTTGAAAGTTGATCCCTGTTCGATCACAAGCGGCGAGCGATTCAAGGAAGAATGGCATCGCGGCAGGGTATTGACAGATTTCACCCGTAGGTTTTGCCTTGCCGATCGCAACACGCCCTATGGCAGTAGGCCCGACATAGCAATGCGAAACACACTCGTTGGTCGTTCGTCACTTCCTTCCGACACTACCCCCACGGTGGTCACCTCAGTTCTCGCCGTCCTCTACTCAGGGGAGGGACTTGAGGCGAAGAGTTTGTCCGTGAGGGTTGGACGAACCGGAGCCCTCCTTGTCCGCAGATTGTAGGGCGCGTCCCGGAACACCGGCGAAGCAGGTCGGCTCTGGGGTGGTTCCGTTTCCATTACTACACCTACGATATTGTACCCTCCGACCCGCGGTTGGAGGCACAAGGCGAGCTGACCCGTGGGGTGTGCTGTTCCTCTCGCCTCATTGCTTTGACTGACGGTGATGCTACTCTCTGCTTTGGTCGTTGTGGCGTTAGTCGCTCTATCCCCGGTCCCTCTGCAGCCAGTGCGAGGGTGTCGGTTGTGTCGAGAATGCAGCCTGCCCTCCTGTATCCCTCATGGTACCTTTGACCTCGAGAGGATTATCATCCGGAGTTCCTACGTGTTATACGTCGTGAGGAACCTCCTCGCACTGGGCTGAACTCGGTGGATTCGGCGAATCGTGGGTGTTGGCGACGGTGCACTGAAAGTATGTAATAGAAGCGACCGCTGCAAAAAGCGATGCCAACCAGACGTTCAATGGTATCGTCGCGTCCGGAGCGGCTGTGTTGCGGACATGACACCAAAAACCGATCCACGAAGGGGAACCAGACTTGAAGGGGCCGCGTTCCAACGAGACAGCTAACAAGCGGGACAGCTGGCCCGGTTAGACTCGTACTACGAGTGGGGTTGGACGAGGTCGTACCGGCAGCAACGGCTCACAACGTCGGGCTAATGGTGGTCCCGTAAGAGGCTTTGGCAGCCAATAAACGGCTGGTCCGACTACGGCGGTGCGGATTTCTCGCCTTCTGAGATGGAGCTGGATGGTGGACGCGATCGTTTCCGTAAGCACCACAACTCCCTATCTTCCTCGCATGCTTCTCCCACCCAACCTCAGGGCGTAGGACGTCAAGCGACGCTCGCACCATCGTCACCGTCACCACATGGGCGTGTTCCCGGGACGATGTCGGATCTCATTTACCGTGTAAGGGGCTTCTTCGATCAGCCCGGCAACCTTCAGTTAACCGTACCAAGGTGGGGAAGACACCGATTTCACCGCGAACACCGCCATCAGGATATGGACTTCGGCAATTTCCACGTAGGTGCCTCGCTGGAACGAAAAACGCGAAGCTTGCTCTGATAAATGGGTTAACCGTATCCCGCGCATTGGGATAACGGCAGGACCCGGTTCGTTGGGGAACCCAATGTATGCCTCTGTGCCTGGGAATCCGCGACAGCGCCGAGATGTCCATGAGGTCGCGCTGGGAATCTGGGACCACACCCACACTCAGAACCACGCTGGAAAACTGGTTATCCTCGAAGGGTGAGGCGTCGCCTCCCATCAATCCGACGCGTCAGTATCGCGTGCTCTGTCAGATAACCCGGGCGACTGCAGCAGATACACGACCCGGAGTTGCTGGGGGTCTGGGTGTGAGACCCTTTGGGTGCTCGCCCGATGCGAGCGATCCACTAACCCTGCGTTTGCGATTTGACAAGTTGGTTCCCATCCAGACCAATCCATGATGGTGGTTTCACGTGAGCAGGTTGGGGATTTACTGCGATTATCCCACACACCCATTATTGAGGAAACGTGTCGCGGCAGAAGTGGAGTTGGCTCCAGACCCACTTCTGTGCGGCTACGCCGTTCAGGGTTTCTACTGCGAAGGCGCAGGTTTTCCCACTAGATCCCACGCAGCCCCTGAGAAGTTCGCAGAAGACATCGAAAGAATGTGCGCGAATGACGGTCGTATGTATGAAGGTGCTTTGCGAGGATTTTGAGTCGCGTGTGATTGAGGCTAGTGGCCGGGAACCACCGACCCCGATCCGAGAGCAATAGCAATGGCCTGAGGGCGAGGAATTTTTTCCGGTCAAAGGAAGCTGGTGAAACTTTAGCCAGCGAGGTGCAAACATGGGGAAGAAAAAGTCGTGCCCCTGAAACGCGCCCATACCTTTCGGAGGGGGATCAGAGAGCGACGGGGGTGGTGTCCTCGTTTTGGAAGGGCCGTCAGGGATCATACGTCGTGTACGAGAGGGTGAATTTGCAAACTAGGCCCGAGTTCCGCTTGAAATGAAACAACGACCAGGATTGGAGGCGCCCGCAGGAAGAGGGGACATCATCTCGTTGGGGTGGGTGGGCGGGGGACCTCGATTCACCCACGCCGGGGTCCGGCGGAGTCTCACCTGGACTCAACTGTTCCGTGCACCGGTCCGGCAGGTGAATTACAAGATGCCCGCCCTTGTTCTTCGCTCCGGATGATATTCGGGAGCCGCAGATTCTTTCCGGAATTCCCACGCTTGCTCCACATCCGCCATGAGTACGGGAACGGACTGGGAGCTGATTTCCTCCTACGCTGGCTTGCTGACTCTCGCGGTGTCGATCATCTATTCTGGGTCGTACGGGTCATTGCCTGTCTGTCGGATCTCTAACTTCTATGTTATGGAAGTAACCCCGCCTGACTGATCTCTCTCGATGCACTCGCTCCCAGTCTAAACCCAATCTGTCTCGCGAGAGAAACAACGGCGGGGGAGACGAGGAAGACAGCAACGACGACGACGAAGAAGAAGAACTAGAACGTGTGTCTGTCGAAGATGCGTGGCTATTCCCAGTCGTAAGGGCGTGTCCGCTTGTTTGATTTGCGCAAGGATGACTCACGTTTTGGTTCCCGGCAGTTTGGGTCGGTTGCGCTGTATGGGCTTTACTTGGTCATTCGTTATTATGGGAGTGAATGGATCAATTTCGTGTTGAAGTGGTACTTCGTCACCACTGGTGTTGGCAGTTCCTGGGCGGTAAGCGTCACCCGTTCCTCTGTTGTTTGGTGCTCGCGCTCACATTCACGGCGGACTTTCAGGCGCTCAGGTCATTTGTCCGCTTTGTGATTGGCAGGACCCGCTGGCAATCCTTTGGGAGGTATTCTCTAAGGTACACCAAAGGCAAATCCGAAGGTAGGCGATTTTGCAACCGCCAATTACCGGGGTTGGACGTTGACTGCCGGTTCTCCTTGACAGAACTTGGGCGTATTTCGTGGCGTGCGCCGACGGTTTATTTATTCCCGCTTGGCATCCTCCCGTCATTTCTTTACGCAGTTTCTGATTCGCCAAAGTCGGCACTTTTGACCGACGTTTTGGCCGTCTCGTTCGCGTTCAATGCCATCACGTTGGTCCAGCTTGACTCGTTTCTGACCGGCAGCGTTGTCCTCGGCGGACTTTTCGTCTATGACATCTGGTGGGTGTTTGGTACCGAAGTTGTGAGTGCTTCCGCCCATGTACATATGTGCCCACAAGGGGCCGCTGACGTTAGCTTACGGCTTGATTTACAAAGATGGTCAAAGTGGCAACAAAACTTGATGCACCAATTAAATTGCTTTGGCCCAAATCTGTGTGGTCGGATCGGGGATTCACCATGCTCGGACTAGGGGATGTCGTGGTCCCGGGTATTTTTGTGGCACTGGCGCTTCGGTATGATGTTTACCAGGAACGGAATGGGATGGGTCCACGCCGGGTTTTCTTTTGGGCGTCCCTGACTGGGTACTGTCTCGGACTTTGCACGACGATGGCGGTCATGCATGTGTTTAGGGCTGCCCAGCCCGCTCTGCTCTACATCAGGTGAGCGGGCCACGGACATCGGCTAGAGAAGGCAGCTAACGAGGTGATGGACGTCGCAGTCCTGCATGCATCCTGTCAGTGCTCATCACTGGGCTTGTGCGGGGGGAATTGAGGGAGATGTGGAAGTGGGTCGACGGCGGGCGGCAGGCGTCTGGGGTTGCGGATGAGAAGAAGACCGAATGATGGTTGGGCTTTCCGATCAGAGGTCGACGGCGGACGAAGAAAATGAAAATCGCCGATTTCCTGGTGCGAACACAAAGCGAAGGATGTGGACATGTAGGTATGTCCGCTCGCTTGTTGGCAACAGGAATAGGGAAGGGGGACGGGTCGGTGGGCTTGTAGACGAAGCGATCCGTAATTCCAGGTCCGACGGCCCAGCTGACCGTGCATCTTACGGCATGGGAGACCGCAGTTTGGCAGACAGAAGGAGGGATTCGCTTGGGGGACAATGGAGTATAACGCCGTCGGTGTGTTCTGAACGGAATCCAGATCTTTCCCTTTTCCTCTGCCCACCCTCCGACTTGGCCGACTCCGAGCCCAGAACAGCGGGCGGACAAACAGAAAAAGAAAAGAAAAGAAAAGAAAAAGAAGAAAAAAAAAACACGGGCCGGAGTCGTAT
>Ga0307516_10003733_pt1 | contig 19354 bp, 17 predicted proteins | sample 19_EM_MG_FD_203310 | JGI IMG/M metagenome (GOLD analysis project Ga0307516, IMG submission 203310) | Populus trichocarpa ectomycorrhiza microbial communities from riparian zone in the Pacific Northwest, United States - 19_EM | ecosystem: Host-associated > Plants > Roots > Unclassified | place...
TCGGAAAACGTCGGCTTGACCGCGTAGTGGCCCACCGGGTCGATGTCGTCGATCACGACGTCGCGCTTGCCGGTCTGCAACGTCTCCTGGCCCGGGCCGTGGCCCTGCACCTCCGCCGACGGCGAATAGACGCGCATCAGCTCGAACGGGATGCGGAAGGTCCGGCCGTCATCGAATTCGATCTCGAGCGCGCGCGACTGCTGGTGCACCGTCAACGAGACGGGGAAGCGGTGTTCGGAAGAGGTCGGGGCTGGCATGGCGCGAGTTTATCGTTTGCCAGGGGGTCGAGCCCGGGAAAGGGGCCATGCAAGCGCGCCCCCGTCGAGTGTGGCGCGGCGGTCTCTCCCCCAAAGGAGGGGGCGGACCAACCGTAACAAGCTGTGAGAATCGCGATCCATCGAATTGTTGCGCTCGCGCACCGCCCATGCTGCGTCTTCTTCCGCTGCTCGCCCTGGCCCTGTCCACCACGGCATTCGCCGACGCGCAGAAATGCGCCGGCCCGCAGGGCACCACGCTCTATACCGACAAGGACTGCCCGACCGCCGTCAAGGCCGCCGGCACCGCCACGCGCGCCGCCGCCGCCGCCGCGGCCGGCGCCGGTCCGGTGGACGCGCCGCTCGAGATCCAGGACACGGGCGTGCCCGTCATCGTCCAGATGCCGGGACGCTTCGCCTGGCTCGACGACGACACCCTCGCGATCACCACCTTCGCCGACGCAACCGCCAAGGCGCCCTGGATGGTGCGCAAGATCATCGCGTACGACGTTCCCACGCGCCGCAGCAGCGTGCTGGTGCCGCGCGGCTTCATGAATTGCACGAACGCCGGCTACAAGCTGGTGAGCCTCGACACCGGCGACCTCGAGTCGCGCTTCGCGATCGGCTCGCGCGCGGCGCCCTCGGTGCAGCAATTCGCGATCTGGGATCCGGCCGCGCACGCGCTGGCCCCGGCCCCGGCCGAGATCAAGGCCAGCTGGCATCCGTCGTTCTGCATGAAGCCCGCACCGGAGGACCTCGGCCTCCACGATCTCCTGGGCAGCAAGAAGCCCGTGCGCTACCTGCAGCCCGAGCACGGCACCGTGGTGTGGGGCGCGCTGGACGACAACGGCCATCCGAGCGGCCCGACCCTGGTCACGCCGAAGAAAAAGGTGGCGCTGGCACTGAGCGTCAACGAGGTATCTCACGACGTGCGCTACGTGCCGTTCCGCAAGGCCTACCAACTGGCGCCGGGCGTCCACGACCGTGCGCTCGATCCGCCGCGCGACACGCCGCTGATCACCATGGACCTGGACGGCCGCCTCACGCGCCACGCGATTCCCGCCGGCCTGACGCGCCAGCTCGACGCACTCCGCGCACCAGCCCCGGCGGAGATGATCGCCACCCAGGCGGGCGACCTGGTGATCCAGCCAGGCGCGGCCGCCAACGGCGGTGGCCTGTACCTGGTGCAGGGCGAGCAGAGCCGGCGCATCTGGTGCACGTCGAGCCCCGCGCCGGGCCAGGCGGCCGGCATCGACGCTTGCACGATGACCCAGCCGCTGGCGGTGTCGCCGGACGGCTGCCGCATCGCCTTCGATGCGCGCCCGGCCGGCGCGATCGCCAATGGCTTTCCGACGGCGCCCACCGTCAAGGTGCTGACGCTGTGCGACGGCACCCTGCCGACGGCGGCGGGCAAGAAGAAAGTGCGCTGAGGCCCGTTCAGGGCCCCGACCTTACTGTCGGGGCGCGCAATCCCAGTGCTCGGCGATCTTGCCGTTCTCGATGCGGAACATGTCGAACCAGGTGGTGGTCGACTTCCTTGTCGCGTCCTTCGGATCGGCCGTCTCGCGCACGAAGCTCAGGATCACCTTGTCGCCCTCGGCCACGATCGTCACCAGCGGCGCCGCGATGCGCGGCTGGATCGCCTTGGGCTTCACGTACTGCGTGAAGAACGCGACGAACGCCGCGCGGCCGGTGGGCACGTTCGGGTTGTGCTGGATGTAGGTCTCGGCCATGTACCTGTCGGCCAGGTCCATGTGGCCGGCCTCGAAGACCTCGCGCCAGAAGTCGTACACCAGCCGCTTGTTGGCGGCCAGCGCGGGATCGGCACTGGCGAGCAGCGCTTCCTGGTTCGCGGTCGGCACCACCGGCAATTGCGCGCGGGCGACGCCGCTGGCGAACAGCGCGGCCAGGAGGGCCAGCTTGAGGGTCTTCGAAAGGGTCATGTCGTACTCCGGGGCTAGGGGTTCTTCAGGCAGCGGGCGCCAGCGCGGCGACCGCGCGCGCCACGCGCGCGTCGAGCTCGGACAGGCTCGTGCGCAGGCGCGTGACGGGCGCGGGCACGACCTCGCGCACGGGCGCGGCCCACACGGGCGCGGGAAAGTGGCTGTCCCAGTCGAATCGCGCGATCACGTGCCAGTGCAGGTGCGGCACGACGTTGCCGAGGCTGGCCAGGTTGATCTTGGTCGGCGCGAGCGCATCGCGCAGCACGCGTTCGACGGCACCGACCGCCCCCATGAGCGCGGCCTGGTCGGCGAGCGACAGGTCGCTCCACTCGGCCACATGGGCGCGCCAGACGACGCGGTAGAACGCGGGAAAGGCGGCGTCCTCGGCGCGGATCACGCGCCACTGCACCGACTGGAACACCAGCACGCCGCCGGCCTCGCGACACAGTTCGCAGGCCGGACGGAACGCGGGCGATTCGAGGGGCTGGAAGACGGGCATCGTGACGTTGCGGACAGGCGTTGGCGGATGCGGGCCGCTCCGGGGGCGAAGCGGCCGCGCGATGCGGTATTGTGTGCCAGCCGGCACGCGCACCGCGTGCCGGAGAACCCTTCGATACGATCGACCGTCACACCGCCGGAACACTTCAAGATGACGTTGCAACGCCGTTCCCTGCTCGCGCTCGCCGCGGGCGCCCTCGGCCCTTCGGCCGCGCTCCTGAGCACGGACGCCCGTGCCGCCGAGGCGTATCCGACCCATGCGCTGCGCTGGATCGTGGCCTACCCGGCCGCCGGCGGCTCCGACTTCCTCGCCCGCCAGCTCGCCCCGCAGATGGCCAGGCAGATGGGCCAGACGATCGTCGTCGACAACCGCCCCGGCGCGGCCGGCATCATCGGCACCGAGGCAGCATCCAAGCAGCCGGGCGACGGCTACACGCTGCTCACCGGCGACAACGGCGCGATGGTGTTCCACACCGCGCTCTACAAGACGCTGCCGTACAACCCGGCCGACTTCGTGCCGCTGGGCTTCATGGCCAGTTTCCCGCTGATCCTCGTCGCCAATCCGGCCGCCGGCTTCACCAGCGCGGCGCAGTTCCTGGAGGCGGTCAAGCGCAATCCCGGCAAGTACAGCTACGCGTCGCCCGGCGCCGGCAGCCCGCACCACCTGGCGATGGAACTGCTCAAGCAGCGCACCGGCAGCTTCGTCGTGCACGTGCCCTACCGCGGCACCGCGCCGGCGATGCAGGATGTGATGAGCGGCCAGGTGCCGATCATGGTGGTCGACACCGCCGCCGGACTCGCGCAGATCAAGAGCGGCAAGCTCAAGGCGCTGGCTGTGTTGTCCAGGCACCGCATCGCCTTGCTGCCCGACGTGCCCACGCTGGCGGAGGCAGGCGGCGCGCCGCTGAAGGACTTCGAGGCCATCGCCTGGCAAGGCCTGTTCGCACCCAAGGGCACGCCGCCCGACATCGCCGCGCGCCTGGCGGCCGAGATGCGCAAGGCCATCCTGACGCCCGAGGTCAAGGCGCGGCTGGAGGGCTTCGGCCTCGAGGTGGCGCCCACCGACGGGCCGGCGCTCGCGGCGTTCATCCAGAAGGAGACGACGTTCTGGCATGCGTTGATCAAGGAGCGGCATCTGTCGCTTGATTGAGCCGCCACGCCCATGATCGAGGTCGAACGCCGCATCGCCACCTTCGTGGACAAGTTCACGCCGGCGATCGCGGCCCAACTGCGCGACGCCCGCCAACGCCTGCGCGCGCGTTTCCCGCGCGGCGTGGAGATGGTGTTCGACAACTACAACGCGCTCGTCTTCGGCATCGGGCCCACCGACCAGTCGCGCGATTCGTTCGTCTCGATCGCGGGCTATCCAAAGTGGGTCACGCTGTTCTTCCTCGATGGTGCGAGCCTGGATGATCCCGACGGATTGCTGGAGGGCGACGGCAAGCAGGTGCGCGGCATTCGCCTGAAGACGGCGGCCGACCTGGACTCGCCGGCGGTCGCCGCGCTGATCGCGCAGGCGATCGCGCCGCATCGCGACGCACTCGCCGCCGCGCGGCCGCTGGCCACCGTCATCAAGATGGAAGTCGAGAAGCAGCGTCCTCGGCGTCCTGCATCCGCCAAGGCCTGACTGACTCCATGCTCGGAACCAACACCTACCCCGCCGCCTGTGTGCAGGCCGCGCGCGACGAGATCGCCGCCCAGATCCAGGCCTACCGCGACCTCGTCGGCGCCGCGTCCAAGGCGTCGGGCATGAGCCTGACGCGCATCGACGCCGCGCTTGCCGCCTTCGAGCCCGCGTTCTTCAACAACCTGCTGATCGCGCTGGACGCGCGTTTCGCGCAGCGCCCGTCCGGTGCGGGCGATGTGCTCGACGAGGTGCGCACGATAGTCGCTGCACTCCTGGCCCATGCCGGCGTGATGACGGGCGCTGCCGATGTCGGCTACGACCCGTCGCGGTCGGTGCTCCGCCTCGAGCCCGGCGACCGCATCGCGCTCAACGCCGACGACTTCGAGGCGCTGTGCGCGGCGTTCCTGGCCGAGATCGAGAAGAAGCAAGCGTTCTTCGATCGGCCCGCTCTGTAGCGGCACCCCCCTTTTTGAAGCCTTGGAAACGGGACTTTGATCACGGCGCGGGTGCGCACCTGGGAGGCGGCATGCACCAGATGTAAGCAGTTGTGCTCGAATCAAATTGAACGATCGAGAGCCTGAAGGCGTCGTCGCAATCAGCACGGCGAATCCACGCATTGCAGTCCGATCGGACATTGAGCCGCGAGCCTCTTGCGGCCCTCGCTTCAATCGACCAAGAGCGAACCATGGCCAAGCACACACTGTTGCAGCAACTGATGGGCAATCTGGCGCCGACGCGCAAGCCCGCGAAGCGGACGCCGCCTCCGTGCGATTTCGAGGACACCCGCCCAAACGAGCCGGGGACGACCAAGTTTGGGCCCGCGCCACGGCGCCCGCCCACCGGCTGGGCCGAGTCGTCGATCGAACTGGCCCAGGGCACCGAGATCATGGAGTTCCCGACCGACGCCGCCGCCGACCTGATGGTCGAATACTTCCCGGGAGCGAAGAAGCGCGCCTGAGGGCAGGTCAGGCGCCTGCGAAGGCGCGAAACGCATCCGCGCAGCCCTGCAGGAACTTCGCCCGCCAGGGTCTGTAGGCGTCGTCGGGCCAGTCGTCCAGGATCCAGTCGAGCGACATGAACATGCGCGCGACGATGAACGTGTCGACCTGGCTATCGACGCCAGACGGCAGCGGCGCCACGTCCGCGTAGCCCCGCAACAGCGCGTCGCGCAGGCGCGGGTACTGCGCGCGGTGGTCGTGCTGGTCGGTGAGCCAATGGCGCAGGAACTGCAGCGGCGCCGCGAGCTCGAACGCGTGGTGACCCCAGCCGCAATCGCTGAAGTCGATCGCGCCCGCGACGTCGCGCGCGAACAGCAGGTTCCACTGATGCAGGTCGCCATGCACGAAGCCGTAGTCCGCGGCGCCGGCCGGCAGTCGCGCGAGCTCGTCGGCAAGGCGCTGTGCCGCCGCGCGGGCCACGGGGGCGTGCGACGGCCCGAGCGCCTGCGCACGCGTGACATCTGCCCAGGCACGCAGGTCGCACTCGTGCGCGAGGCGATCGGTCGTGATCGCGCCTGCGCGCGCCAGCCGCCCCGAGCACTCGTGCAGGCGCGCCATCAACGCCCCCACCCGGCGCAGTCGCTCCGGCGTCAGGCCACGGTCGTGCATGCGCCCGCCCAGCCAGGTCAGCAGCACGGCGTGGCGCGGCGCTTGCGACGGGTCGGGTTGCCACCGATGGATGTAGCGCCCGTCGCTGGCGGCAATCGGGCGCGGCACATGCAGGCCTTCCTCGGACAATGCCCGCAGCCATGCGATCTCCGACTCCACGGGCTTGACGTCAGCGCGTTCCGCCGGATAGATGCGTAGCGAGACGTCGCTCGCCAGCGCGCTCCCGCGTGCCAGCGTGATGCGGTGGATCTCGCAATAGACGCGTGCGACGGGGTGCACGCGCTCGGCCGTCAGGCCGCACGATCGCAGCAGCGCGGCGATGTCCCGCGGCGTCGCAGGCATGCACGACGCCGGCGGGATTGGCGCCCGCGTCGCCGTCGCTGAACACGGCGAAGCGTTGGACGCCGAGGGCATCGTCGGCCAGGCTCAAACGAGCACGCGCTCGATGCCGCCCGCGTTTGCGCGCTTGACGTACTCGGGCATCCAGTCCTCGCCGAGGATCTTGCGGGCCATCTCCACGACGATGTAGTCGGCCTCGAGCAGGCCGTTCTGCAGGTCCTCGCCGTAGCGCGAGAGGCCTTGCAGGCAGCTCGGGCACGACGTGAGGATCTTGAGGTCGGCGTCCGGCGCGGCGAGGCCCTTGGCAGCCTGGATCGCGCGCAGCGCGGTCTCGTCCTTGCGGATCTCCTCCTCCTTGCGGAAGCGCACCTGCGTCGAGATGTCGGGCCGGGCCATCGCCAGCATGCCCGACTCGCCGCAGCAGCGCGAGCTCTTGACGACGTCTTCCCCGACCAGCGCCTTCACCGTCTTCAACGGATCCTGGAGCTTCATCGGCGTGTGGCACGGGTCGTGGAACAGGTAGCCCTTGCCGGATTCGAGCTTGATGTTCTTCTCGAGCAGGTACTCGTGGATGTCGATGATGCGGCAGCCCGGGAAGATGTCCTCGAACTTGTAGCCCTGCAACTGGTCGTAGCAGGTGCCGCAGCTGACCACCACCGTCTTGATGTCGAGGTAGTTGAGCGTGTTGGCCACGCGGTGGAACAGCACGCGGTTGTCGGTGATCATCTCCTCGGCCTTGTCGAACTCGCCCGAGCCGCGCTGCGGGTAGCCGCAGCACAGGTAGCCCGGCGGCAGCACCGTCTGCACGCCGGCGTGCCACAGCATCGCCTGCGTGGCCAGGCCCACCTGCGAGAACAGGCGCTCGGAGCCGCAACCCGGGAAGTAGAAGACGGCCTCGGTCTCTGACGTCGTCGTCTTCGGGTCGCGGATGATCGGGACGTAGTTCTTGTCCTCGATGTCCAGGAGCGCGCGGGCCGTCTTCTTCGGCAGGTTGCCCGGCATCTTCTTGTTGATGAAGTGGATCACCTGCTCCTTGACCGTCGCGGCGCCGACGGTGGCCGGCGGCGCGCTGGTCTGGTGGCGCGCGGCGATCTTGAACACCTCGTGGGCGACACGCTGTGCCTTCGCACCGATGCCCGTGAGCGCGACGCGGGCGGCCTTGATCGTCTGCGGGTTGGTCGCGTTGAGCATGAACATGGCCGCGGCGCTGGCCGGCCGGAAGGTCTTCTGGCCCATCTTGCGCAGCAGGTTGCGCATGTTCATCGAGACGTCGCCGAAGTCGATGTCGACCGGGCACGGCGCGAGGCACTTGTGGCACACGGTGCAGTGGTCGGCCACGTCCTCGAATTCCTCCCAGTGGCGCAGCGACACGCCGCGGCGCGTCTGCTCCTCGTACAGGAACGCCTCGATCAGCAGCGAGGTGGCCAGGATCTTGTTGCGCGGGCTGTACAGCAGGTTGGCGCGCGGCACGTGCGTGGCGCACACCGGCTTGCACTTGCCGCAGCGCAGGCAGTCCTTGATCGACTCGCTGATCGCGCCGATGTCCGACTGCTGCATGATCAGCGACTCGTGGCCCATCAGGCCGAACGACGGCGTGTAGGCATGGGACAGGTCGGCGTGGCGCACGTCGTCGCCGAGCGCGGCCAGCGACCCCCCGCGCAGCAGCTTGCCCTTGTTGAAGCGGCCTTCGGGATCGACGCGCTGCTTGTACGCGGTGAAGTCGGCCAGCTCGAGGTCGGTGAGGAACTCCAGCTTGGTGATGCCGATGCCGTGCTCGCCCGAGATCACGCCGTCGAGGCTGCGCGCGAGCACCATGATGCGGGCGACCGCCTCGTGCGCGGTCTGCAGCATCTCGTAGTTGTCGGAGTTGACCGGGATGTTGGTGTGCACGTTGCCGTCGCCGGCGTGCATGTGCAACGCGATCCAGGTGCGCCCGCGCAGCACCTGCTTGTGGATGCGGCGGCACTCCTCGATGATGGGCGCGAACTCGGCGCCTGCGAACACCTGCTGCAGCGGCGCGAGCACCTGCGTCTTCCACGAGGCGCGCAGCGTGACGTCCTGGATGCGGTCGAAGAACGTGCGGGCAGGTTCGTCGCCGCTTTTTCCAGGTTCTGCGGGTTGGACGATGTCCAGGCCGCGCATCCAGCCGGCCCACAGCGTGCGCACCTCGCCCACGAGCGCGAGCGCGCGCGCGACGCGATCGCCCAGCAGTTCGGCGGACGGAATGTTGTGCGAGTCCTCGCTCCGGCCCAGCGGCAGCGGCGAGGCGCCCAGGAAGTCCTCCAGCGCGTCCAGCAGCGCCAGCTTGTTGCGCAGGCTCAGCTCGATGTTGATGCGCTCGATGCCCAGCGTGTACTCGCCCATGCGCTCCAGCGGGATCACCACGTCCTCGTTCACCTTGAACGCGTTGGTGTGCTTGGCGATGGCGGCGGTGCGCTTGCGATCGAGCCAGAACTTCTTGCGCGCATCGGCACTGACGGCGACGAAGCCTTCGCCCGAGCGCGCGTTGGCCATGCGCACGACCTCGCTGGTGGCGCGGGCGACCGCGTCTTCATCGGCACCGACGATGTCGCCGAACAGCGCCATCTTGGGCAGGCCGCCGCGCTTGCTCTTGGTGGCGTAGCCCACCGCGCGCAGGTAGCGGTCGTCCAGGTGCTCCAGGCCGGCCAGGATCGCGCCGTTGGGCAGCTTGGCCTGCGCGAACATGTAATCCTTGATCTCGACGATCGAAGGCACCGCGTCCTTCGGGTTGCCGAAGAACTCCAGGCACACGGTGCGCACGTGCGCCGGCATCTTGTGCACGACCCAGCGCGCGCTGGTGATCAGCCCGTCGGTGCCTTCCTTCTGGATGCCGGGCAGGCCGGCGAGGAACTTGTCGGTGACGTCCTTGCCCAGGCCCTCCTTGCGGAACTGGCGGCCGGGGATCTCGAGGATCTCGGTGCGCTCCAGCTTCTTGCCCGTGGCGTCGAAATACTTGCACTCGAACCGCGCGACAGGCGCGTCGTGGATCTTGCCCATGTTGTGGTCGAGGCGCGTGACCTCCAGCCACTTCGCCTCCGGCGTGACCATGCGCCAGCTGACCAGGTTGTCGAGCGCGGTGCCCCACAGCACGGCCTTCTTGCCGCCGGCGTTCATCGCGATGTTGCCGCCGATGCAGCTCGCCTCGGCCGAGGTCGGGTCGACCGCGAACACATGGCCCGCACGCTCGGCCGCGTCGGACACGCGCTGCGTGACGACGCCGGCCTCCGTCCACACGGTGGCCACCGGCGCGTCGTGCCCCGGAATCGAGACATGCTCGACCTCGGTCATCGCCTCGAGCTTCTCGGTGTTGATGACGGCGCTACGCCAGGTGAGCGGCACGGCGCCCCCGGTGTAGCCGGTGCCGCCGCCGCGCGGGACGATGGTCAGGCCCATCTCGACGCAGCCGGCCACCAGCGCCGCCATCTCGGCCTCGGTGTCGGGCGTGAGCACGACGAACGGGTACTCGACGCGCCAGTCGGTGGCGTCGGTCACGTGCGACACGCGCGACAGCCCGTCGAACTTGATGTTGTCCTTGGCCGTCACCTTGCCCAGCACCTTGCGGGCGCGCTGGCGCAGGTCCCAGACGTCGCCGAAGTGCTTGGCGAACGCGGCGACGGCGTCGCGCGCCCCCACGAGCAATTCGGCGACGAAGGCGTCGCGCGCCGCATCGACGCTCGGGGTGCGGCGCTTCTCGACCTCGCCCAGCCGGTGGTTGAGCGCATCGATCAGCAGCGCCCGGCGCTTCGGGTTGTCGAGGAGGTCGTCCTCCAGGTACGGATTGCGCTGCACCACCCAGATGTCGCCCAGCACTTCGTAGAGCATGCGAGCCGAGCGGCCCGTCTGGCGTTCCTCGCGCAGCCGGTTCAGGATCTCCCATGCCCGGTTTCCGAGCAGCCGCAACACGATCTCGCGATCGGAGAACGAGGTGTAGTTGTACGGAATTTCCCGCAGCCGGGGAGCGGCGGGATGGGTCTGCGCGAGAGTCGCGGCAGTGGCCAGGGAGGTGGCGAGGGGAGCGTTCATTGGGCCTGGGCACGAAAGAGAGCGTGTCCACGCCTGGAAAATGCCTGCAGCGTGGAGTTGAATCGTAACCCAGCGACCCGTGCCCGCGCCGCGTGGGGTCAGCCCGTTCCCGCGCCACGCTCCGGGGTGTCGTGGCGGCTCTACACTTCGCCGGGCAACGACGACCGCCGCCTCGCCATTGGTCAATTGTCGTTTCGCCGGTGGCGAAGGACACCTCCGGGTGCCGATCCCGTGCGCGTTGCCGCACTGCAGCAAAACTTGCGGAAAAACATGTCGGCAGCCTGGCCCTACCCCTACTGGATCGCCCACCGCGGCGCGGGCAAGCGCGCGCCCGAAAACACACTGGCGGCGTTTCGCGAGGGCGCGGCGCAGGGCTTTCGCATGTTCGAGTGCGACGTCAAGCTGTCGGCCGACGACGTCCCCTTCCTGCTTCACGACAGTACGCTGGAGCGCACCACGTCGGGACTCGGGACGGCGGGCGAGCGCCCGTGGGCCGCGTTGTCGCAGCTCGATGCGGGCAGTTGGCTCGGCGCGCGCCATGCCGGCGAGGCGATGCCGACGCTGCTGGCGATCGCCCGGTTCGTGCTCGCCAACGGCCTGGCCGTGAACCTGGAGATCAAGCCCACACCGGGCGTCGAGACGCGCACCGGCGAGCTGGTGGCGCGCGCCGCGGCCCAGCTGTGGACGGGCAGCACGCCGCCGCCCCTGCTCAGCTCGTTCGAGGTCCCGGCGCTGGAGGCGGCCGCCGCCGCGGCGCCCGCGTTGCCGCGCGCCCTGCTGCTCGACGAATTGTGGGCGGGCTGGTTCGAGACCGCGCAGCGCCTCGCCTGCCGCGCGGTCGTCACGCACTACTCGCTGATGGACGCCGCGATGGTGCAACGGCTGCACCGGGCCGGGATGCGCGCGCTGGTCTACACCGTCAACGAGCGCGCCGACCTGGCCGCGATGCGGGCGGCAGGCGTCGACGGCGTGATCACCGACGAGGTCGAGCGCTACGCCGCCGAGGCGCGCGCCGGGCGCTGAGCGCTCAGCGCGAGTCGGGCACGCCCGTTGCTTCTCAAGCCCAGCCGCGCCGGGCTTGCTTCGGCGTCGGGGAGACAAGAGAACACCATTCCTCCTGGTGCCCGCACTGCGCGGCGCCCCGTCTGCGCGAGCCCGTACCCGCGCGAACCGTCATTCTCGACTCCCCGACCTCGAGGACCTCCTCATGATCAAGTACGCCTTGACCGTCGCTGCCGCCTGCGGCGCCCTGCCGGCCCTCGCGGCCCCCAACCTCGTCGCCGACGGCAGCTTCGAAGGCGCCGGCCCGGTCGCCGGCACGTACGACGCCTTCACCGGGACCGACCTTCCGGGTTGGCGAGTCATCGGCACGGGCAAGTCGATGTCCTTGCAGTTCACGGCGAAAGAGGCCGACGACTCGTTCGCCAGCTCGCTGGACGACGCCAGCGTGATCGTCGTGCCGGAGCCCGGCGCGACGGCGATGCTGGCAGCGGGCCTGCTGGGCCTGCTCGGCCTGGGCGTGCGCCGCCACCGCAGTCGCTGACAAGCCCTCGCGGCGGGACACGAGCCGCCGCTGCGCCAGCACCGGCGGCTCTTTTCTTCCTGGCGATCCTTCTACGGCCGCACGAGCTCCGAACCGCCCTCGGCTTCACCATCGGGCAGCACCGGCAGCACGCGCACCGATCGCAACACCGGACTCCGCCACGCGACGAAGGTCAGCACGAGGCCGCACACACCGGAGAACGCCAGCGATGCGCGCAGGTTCACGTGCTCGCCGAGCCAGCCGCCGATCAGCGCGCCCGGCGCGGCGGGCAGCAGGATCAGCCAGCGCATCGTGCTGGTCATGCGGCCCAGCATCGGCGCGGGTGTCACCGCCTGGCGCAGCGCCAGGAAGTTGATGAACATCAGGACCGCGCCGAGGCCGAACAGCATCAGGTTGGCCGCGAAGATCGCCACGCCCCACGGGCCGAGCGGCGCCATGGCCAGCATCAGCCAGCCGAGGCTGCACGATCCGATGCCGATCGTCATCGACGGCCCGGGCCCGAAGTGCTTGCTGATGCGATGGCCCACGAGGCTCGCCAGCACGGTGCCGAAGCCCAGGCACACGTAGCTGAGGCCCACGCCCTGCTCCGACAGCCCCAGCGTGCGCGTCGCGAACAGGATGTTGACCACCGTCGCCGAGTTGTTGCACATCTGCCAGCCGCCGGCGCAGCTCGCGAGCACCACCAGCAACTTGTTGCCCAGCACGAAGCGCAGCCCGGCCTTCAGCTCGGACCAGAACTCGTTGGCGCCGACCGGCGGCCTCTCGTCGACGCGGATCCCACGCAGGATCACCGCCGACAGCAGCAGCAGCGCCGCGTCGAACAGCAGCGCGACCGGCGCGCCCAGCAGCTTGATCAGCGCCCCGGCGAAGCCGGGGCCGGCGACATCCGCGCCCGAGCTCGCCAGCGCGTTCTTCGCGTTGGCCTCCACCAGCCGGTCGCGCTCGACCACCTGCGTCAACACGATCTGCGCGGCGCTGCCGGCCGACGTGTAGACCACGCCAATCGTGAAGGCGACCAGGTAGAGCCAGTGGATCGACAGCGCCTGCAGCCACCACGCCAGCGGAATGCTGGCAGAGGCGAACGCCATCGTGATCTCGCCGGCGATGTAGACGGGCAGCTTGCGCACGCGATCGAGCCACACGCCCGACGGCAACGAAAACAGCACGAATGGCAGGATCTCCATCGTCGTCAGCAAGCCCATCTGCGTGGGCGACGCGTGCAGCAGGACCGCCGCGGTCAGCGGCAGCGCCAGCATCATGATCTGCGCGCCGAACGAGCTGGTGAGCACCGACGTCCACAGGCGGCGGTAGACGACGTCGCGCAGCAGGTCGTCGGGTGCGAGCGCAAAGCGCGCGCGCAGCGCTTCCAGCATGCGCCGGGGGGTATCGCCCTTCGCGCGGAAGATGCGCGTGGCCTGTCTCTTTTCCATGCCTCTTTCTCCCTGTCCTCGGGGCACGTCGCGGCCTTGTGGGCGGCGGGTGACCGGGTTGTCTTGCAGCGGCGGGCCCCGGATGGACGAGGACTACCGCTGGGTTTCCCAGCGGTAGCGGGTCTGAAGCCCGAAGCTGCTGGGAGAGCTAGATGACCGGTGCGAAACCGGTGCCGGCGTCGGCCACGGTGGCGACCTTGCACGGATGCATCGCGTTGCCGGACTGCCAACCGCAGGACGGCGTCGAGGCCGGCGCCGTCACCGGCGCGGCGCTCGGAACGCCCACCAGGTCGGCCAGGCGGCACTGCAGTCGTGGTCCGACGAGCTGGAGCACGACGGCGGCGACGAGTCCCGTGGCCACGACCGCGCCCCGCAGTGCCGCGCCGCCCTGCGCACGCCGCCCCGCCCCGGTACGCGGGACGCGTCGTCGGTTGGCGGTGAGGTGGGTGTTCATGGGCGTGGCCGGGAGGTGATCGGTGGGGAGCCCTGATGGTAGCAGCGGGCCCAGTCCACAGGCAAGCACCACGCTGGGGGGTGCTGCGCGTCCGCGCAACACCCACCCCCCGTTCAGCATGCCGACCTCCCGGTCACGCCTCCGGCGCCTGGTAGCCGCACGCACCGCACTCGACCTTCTTCAGCGACATCCACGGGAAGCCGCGCAGCCAACGGTGGTCGCACTTCGGGCAGCGGCTCGTGGTGCGCCGCCAGATCAGGCTGAAGGTGACGGCGATCCACACGACGTCCAGCCCCGTGTAGAGCGCCGGCGGAGGCTCGCCGGCGACGAGCTGCCAGCCCTTGACGACGAGGAACATCGCGAAGCCGCCGATCGGTAGCCAGCACCAGATCAGGAGACGGTCGCGGCGCAGTTGCGCGAGCGTGAGTGGAGCGGGCGCCAAGCGGTTCAGCTCCGATAGTCCGCGTTGATCTTCACGTAGTCGTAGGACAGGTCGCAGGTCCACACCGTGGTCGACGCATTGCCGCGCTTGAGGTCGATGCGCACGGTGATCTCGGACTGCTTCATCACGCGCGCGCCGTCCTCCTCGCGGTAGTCGGTACGGCGTCCGCCGTTGGTGACCACGGCGACGTCGTCGAGGAACAGCTCGATGCGCGACTGGTCGAGGTCGACGATGCCGGCGTAGCCGACCGCCGCCAGGATGCGGCCGAGATTCGGGTCGCTCGCGAAGAACGCCGTCTTGACCAGCGGCGAGTGCGCGATCGCATAGGCCGCGAGCTTGCACTCCGCCTCGTCGCGGCCGCCGTCGATGCGCACCGTGATGAACTTGGTGGCGCCCTCGCCGTCGCGCACGATGGCCTGCGCGAGTCGCTGCGCCACGGTCGTCACGGCCGCGGCGAGCGCGCGGCCATCGTCGGACTCCAGCGACTCGATGCGCGCGTGGCCAGCCTGCTGCGTGGCCATCACGACGAAGCTGTCGTTGGTGGACGTGTCGCCGTCGATCGTGATGCGGTTGAACGACGCGTCGGCGGCCTGCTTCGCCAGCGTCTGCAGCAGGCGCGCGGAGATCACGGCATCGGTGGCCAGGAAGCCCAGCATCGTGGCCATGTTCGGCCGGATCATGCCGGCGCCCTTGCTGATGCCCGTGACGGTGACGGTCTTGCCGGCGATCGTCACCTGTGTCGACGCCGCCTTTGGCAGCGTGTCGGTGGTCATGATGCCTTCGGCGGCCTGCGCCCAGTGCGCGGGCTGCAGGTCGCCGAGGGCGGCCGGCAGGCCCGCCTCGATGCGCTCGACCGGCAGCGTCTCCATGATGACGCCGGTCGAGAACGGCAGCACCTGGTGTGGCTTCAGGCCCAGCAGGCCGGCCGCGGACTCGCACGTGCGACGCGCGCGGGCAAGGCCGTCGGCGCCGGTGCCCGCGTTGGCATTGCCGGTGTTGATGACCAGCGCGCGGATGCCGTCCTGCAGGTCGGTGCCGCCGGCGGCCAGGTGCTCGCGGCAGACCTGCACTGGCGCGGCGCAGAAGCGGTTCTGCGTGAACACGCCCGCCACCACGGTGCCGGCGTCGAGGACGAACGTCACCAGGTCCTTGCGGTTGGCCTTGCGCACGCCGGCCATCGCGACGCCGATGCGCACCCCCGGAACGGGATGCAGGTCGGCGGGCTTGGGGGCGGTGAGGTTGACGGGCATGGAAAAGCTCCAGAAAGCAGTGCGCGCGGCGGCGCAGGGAGACGCGATTCTAGAAGGCGCGGATGACGAGTCGATCTCATCGGCGCGCGCGTTTCCAGACCTGCCGGCAAGAACCAAGCCGCATCAGGTCACAAGATGTACGGGGCGGATCAGTCACCACCGCCGCCGCAGCCACTGCTGCAACTGCTGCCGCCGCCGTCGCCGCTCGAGCAACTCGACCCGCTGTCGCTGCTGCAGGAGCTGCACGATCCGCCGTCACCGCCATCGTCCTTGGCTGCGCGGCGTGCGCCGGGGGACAGCGGCATCGCGTTGACCTGTTGCTTCAGGCCGTCGAAACGCAGGTCGTCGGCCATCGCCGTGCCGCCGATCAGCGCAACGCCGAATGCCAGCGCGGGTCCCACGGGCGTCGTCTTCTTGTACTGCCCCGCCGCCAGGCGCAGCGGCTGCAGCACGCGTTCCGAGCGCGCATTCGCGCGGCGCAGGCGCTGCGACAGCACCACCACGAGACCGGCTCCGATCACCACCAGCAGGCCCAGGAAGCCGACACGGTGCGGCGTACCGACCGCGTGGAAAATGCGTTCGAACTCGATCGCCAACAGCACGACCAGGCCCAGCAGCGCGCGTGCACGGTGCAGCGGCAGCGCGGCGACGTCGCTGGCGATGCCGGCCGCGATCAGCCGGCGCTCGACCTGTCCCGCCAGGGGTCGCATCGCCTGGCACGCGGCCGTGAACCGGATCCCGGCGTCGGTGGCGACGCCCAGGCACACCGCCTCTGCCGGGTGCTCGCAACGTGGCGCGACGGTCCTGTTCACCGGGATGGGCGGACGCGCGCCGCGCTCCGACGGTTTGCCCGGGGCCAGCAGCGCGCCGCGCTCGGTGAGCGCGACGATCGCTGTCATCGCCATGCGATCCGCGCCGCCGCTGAACCAGGCAGCCTCGTAGGGCTCGAGCCGGTCGCGCGCGGTCGAGTCCGTCGGCTGTGCGGCCGGGCGCAGCCCCATCCAGCCGAGTGCCGCGGTGCCAGCGAGCGCGACGCCCAGAAAGGCGAAGGAGCCGATCGCCTGCAGCGGGTCGAGCAGGCCCAGTTTGCGCAGCACAAGGCCGGCGGCGATGGCGATCAGCACGGCGACGATGGCCAGGCGATGTCCGCGTCGCAGTGGCGACGGCACGGTCCAGCCGGGCAAGATGGTCGCCTGGGGCGCGCCCGGCCTGCCGGGCCGCGGCCAGGTCACCGGCGGCGCGCTGAATCCGAATGCCTGCCGGTACGCCTCCAGGGTCTGGCGGTACATGTCCTTATGGCGCGCGCCCTCGCCCGGCCGTGCCGGTTCGTGGTGCAGGAACCGCCCGAAGAGCGCGTTGCAGAACGCCTCGTAGTGGGCCGTGCGCGTGAGGTGCAGGTGCCACGCCTCATCGACGTCGGGCGACGGGCTGGCGGGATGCCCGGCGACCTGGGTCAGCACCAGGAAGCGCCGGTATTCCTCGATGACGGCCATCGCGTAGCCCAGTGTCCAGCCTTGTTCGTCGGCAAGGCGGCTTTCGAAGCCGAGAGGATCATCCGCCGCGGAGAAACCGAAGGCCTCGATGCGGGCCAGCAAGCTGGCCGCGGCGGGGTCGAGCGCGTCGGTGGTCGGACTGGTGATGGGAGCCTTCCCTTCTTGTTGTTATCGACTCTTGTGTTGTCGTCGAAAGTGTCGGCTCGGGAAGTCGGTCGCGGCTATCGTGGGAAACCACATGGCCGACGACCGGTCACTCGATGATGGACGTGCGCGCCGCCTCGTCCTGCTGGTCGTCCGGCAGGTGGATGCTGCCGGCGTGGAAGTCGTACTCGAACACCTCGCCGTGGCGGCCCCATTCGATGACGGTCTTGAGCACGCGTTCGGCCTCGGCGGGATCCAGGTGCTGCTGCAGCAGGCGCAGGAACGGCTGCTCGGGCAGTGCGCGTTCCGGATCCTGCTCGAGGCTGTGGCGGATGTGCGCGGCGAGCGGCACGTTGGCCAGCACCTGTTCGCCGAACAGCTGTTGGCGCAGCGCGTGGTCGCCGTCGACGTAGCGCCGGCCCAGCAGGGTGAGATGCAGGTCGCCGGACTGCAAGCGGGCCAGGCCCAGGAGGTCGATCGCGCGCGCCACCGGCAGCAGCTCGTCGTCGGTGAGTTCCGATTCCTCCGCGAGCTTGGGCAGGTCGGCCTCGCCGTGGAACGGCGCGCCGGCCAGCAGCTCGAGCAGGCCCTCCATGCGTGCGATGTCGGCCTCGGGCAGGCGGTCGTGCAGGCGCAGCGCCTCGGGCTCCTCGGTCGTGCGATCGGCACGGCCGGCGCCGGCGGTCATCAGCGCGTAGACCTCGTCGATCAGCGAACGCACCTCCATCGACTCCGGATTGCGCGGGCGCGGCAGGTCGATCGCGAGCTGGAAGCGGATGCGGCCCGGGTCGCTCGCGAAGATCAGGACGCGGTCGGCCATCAGCACCGCCTCCTCGATGTTGTGCGACACGACGAGCATCGCCTTGGTGGGCATGCCGCCTTGCGTCCAAAGTTCGAGGATGTCGTCGCGCAGGCGTTCGCCGGTCAGCACGTCGAGCGCCGAGAAGGCCTCGTCCATCAACAGCACGTCGGGCTGGGTGACGAGCGCGCGCGCGATGCCCACGCGCTGGCGCATGCCGCCCGAGAGTTCGCGCGGAAGCGCGCCCTCGAAGCCCGCCAGGCCGATCAGGCTGATCGCCTTCTCCGCGCGCTCGGCGCGTTCGGCGCGCGCGATGCCGCGCGCCTCGAGGCCCAGCTCCACGTTCTGTTGCACCGTCAGCCACGGGAACAGCGCGAACGACTGGAACACCATGCTGATCGCACGCGCCGGGCCGTACAGCGGCTGGCCGCGGTACTGGACGTTGCCCCCATCGACGCCGATCAGGCCGGCCATGATGCGCAGCAGCGTGCTCTTGCCCGAGCCCGACTGGCCCAGCAGCGCGACGATCTCGCCCTCGCGCAGCGTGAAGTCGACGCCTTCGAGCACCGGGCGCTCGCGGCCGTCGGCGGCGCGGAAGGACTTGCGGACGTCCTGGATCTGGATGATGGGGGGACCGTGCTTTTCCATGTCGTGCTCGACTCGATTAGAAATGCATGCGCTCTTCGGCGATGCGGTACAGGCGACGCCACACGAAGTGGTTCATGCCCATCACGAAGATGCACATCACGCAGATGCCCAGCGCGATGCGATGGAAATCGCCCGCGGCCGTCATGTGCGCGATATAGCTGCCCAGGCCGTTGGCCTCCAGCGTGGTGTTGCCCCAGGTGACGTACTCCGACACGATGCTGGCGTTCCACGAGCCGCCGCTGGCCGTGATGGCGCCGGTGACGAAGCTCGGGAATACCGCCGGCAGCAGGAAGCGCTTCCAGCGCAGCCACCCCGTCAGGCCCAGGTTGCCGGCCGCGAAGCGCAGCTCCGACGGGATCGAAGACGCGCCGGCGATCACGTTGAACAGCAGGTACCACTGCGTGCCGAACACCATCAGCGGCGACAGCCAGATGTCGGGGTTCAGGTGCCAGTGAACGATCAACACGACCGCGCCGGGAAACATCAGGTTGGCCGGGAACGCGGCCAGGAACTGCGCCACCGCCTGCAGCCGGCCCGACCAGATCGGACGCAGGCCGATCCAGACGCCCACCGGCACCCAGAACAGGGAGGCCAGCGTGATCAGCACGATCACGCGCAGCATGGTGGCGCAGCCCAGCAGGAACACGTGCCATACCTCGGCGAAGCCGACCTCGGCGTGCACGAACTTGTACAAGGCCCACACCGCGTACAAGCCACCGGCGGCGATCAGCGCATCCCATACGCGTGCGATCGCGCCGGTCGCGGCGTGCGGGCGCGCGCGGATCGAGGTGCCGTCGTGCGCGATGCGAAACCACGTGAACGTGCTCTCCAGCGCATGC
>Ga0307516_10003734_pt1 | contig 19353 bp, 23 predicted proteins | sample 19_EM_MG_FD_203310 | JGI IMG/M metagenome (GOLD analysis project Ga0307516, IMG submission 203310) | Populus trichocarpa ectomycorrhiza microbial communities from riparian zone in the Pacific Northwest, United States - 19_EM | ecosystem: Host-associated > Plants > Roots > Unclassified | place...
CCGGCCGCTGCGGGCGCCGCGGACGCTACGCCCAGCGGGGTGTCTAGAGTTCGGGTGACACGGACAGTGCTACGGGAGTGTGACATAGGGCTACATAGGACAGTCACAGTAGACAGTCACAGGCGGCACACGGACACTGGTATATAGTGTCCGGCGCTCGCCTCTCTAGAATGGACATGCTTCTTGCTACCCCTCAGGGAACAGTTATTTTTAGAGGTCTGGTCTTAGAGAGTCTAGACGGGAGATAAGCCACTGGAGATAACAAAGGTTTACGACCGTACCAGTTATAAGGGATATCTCTAAGAGATAGCAAAAAAATGGCAAACTGTGATGATAGTGGTGGACGGATCAAGCTGCATCATGATCGCTGGGATGACAAGGTGGGGGTCCCAACACTATTAGTCGCAGGCCACATCAGCCAACACAGTCTCAGGGCTGCAGAGGTGATGTGGTGGCTGAAGCATCTCCTTATTGTCAGAACTGACCAGGATCAATAAGAGCCCAGAGAGCCCATGCCCCCAGTGGGGGTTCACTAACCTCGGAGGAATAATCACTCCAAGTTACACATCTTGCGATGCCCCTACCCGATATAAGATGGGGCACCAAACACCATCCTCGCTCTCAGAATCATCCTCACAATCACCCTTGAATGCAATATGAACCCACATGCAAGATCTTAGATTATTCCATTATGAATTATCTAAAGTAGCCTGATTCCCACCGATTCTACCCACACTCTAGTTACAAGACAACCCCAGTGTCACACTATAATCTTTGATCCAAAATCACCTTACTTTCCTAAAGGAAACAATGAATACCCTCCTTTGAACAAGATCATCAATATTTTCTCGAACTCTTCAACATATTCAAGCCAACGATCCAGTATTCGTTTGACTATACGTTCTCCGCAATCAAGTCCATCTGTGACTATGACGAGTGGAATACAGAAATAAATGGCCCAACCCCAGAAGCCGAAGAAACCGATAGCCCACCACAAAACTGATATACTCAATATTGGTTCAACTGTACCTCACAGCAATTAAGCGCCGACCTTAACAGGCACGAATTTCATGAAATCTACGACTATAAATTCAAAGACGACAAAACAATCTACAGTGGCCACCCTTTGGACCTCTATTAGCAATGGCGACCTCCTCGGACTTCAATATTCTTTGCCCCAAGGCGCCCAGAGACATGCTCCAAATCACCAAGGGAACAAACCCCTGGGAGGGAGCCCTCAAAATGATCAACCCAGCCACGTGGGTCAGGGCCATAGTACGGCAGCATAAACAGGGCAAGAATGACCTAAAACAACTTATGGATCAGTGTGGTGACATAATTGACTGGACCGACTGACAGTTCAGGGATATCGAATAAGCCTATCACACACTGGTTCAAGGAACCAGGTATGTATATGACCAAGTAGCTGCTAACAAAGAAATAGCCAAAGCCTGGGTCCACAGTGAACTGGAAAACACCGTAAATGCCTATCAAACCTTTGCACAGGAAGTATGGTAGGCAATCATCGAGTGAATTCAGAAAGCTGACCAGTGGCAAATATACATAGGAACACAGCTCACCCAGGTGAACAACATGCTATCCTTTCTAACGGAAGCTAATGTAGCACAAAGCCAACATCTGGCCAACTTCCAGGGAAATGTTAAGCTATGGGCTGCTAACCACCAGAACTGAGTAGCAACCCTGGAAAGACAGCTACAGGAAGCACAAGAGGAAATACAATGAATAGCAATATGGGTGCCGCTTTCTCAAACACCACCCAGGCCGAGTTACCCCCCGATGACAACCCTGCCACTCTGGTGGAGTCCGGTTTGACCAAAAAGTACAATGGTGATGGAAAACCTGGGAAGACTACCAGTGGCCCCCATGACCCGGTACCCTCAACTGGGATGTCCTCTCCACTTAGCTCCTACCCCACCCCAGCGATGAACGTGGCTGCCAGGAGATCCAGCAATACCTCTCCTACTCTGGGAACCATTACATGGAGGAGCAGCAGGATCTTCACCAGGACCTCCATCAGATCCTCCCTTGACACCCTCTACCCCACCTCTGCTGCCATCCCCACCAAGAGACCCAAAGGGAAACAAAAACCTACGTACAGTACTTACCCCTCAAGAGCTCGTCTGGCTGGTGAGTGAAGGAGTAGCACTAGCGCAGCAACACTTGGCGCAAAGACTGGAGTGAACCAACAAGTCCCACCTCAAGATAAAAAACCCAGAAAACTTTGACGGAAAAATCACCACCACATTCAACCAATGGTGGGAGTCCGTCACCATGTATCTGGGATTCTATCCGGAAATGGTAGAGTGACAGAAATCACATGGGTCGGAACGCTCCTAATAGACATGGCATTGGTCTGACACCTGCACCGATATAGGGAACTCCAGGACAACAACACCTGGGTCAAGAATTCTGCTGCAATCTAGGCCGAATACCAGTACGAGAGGGAGGTAGCAGATGCCCCATTGAAACTAGGGCAGCTGAAGTACCAAGGGTCAATCCGGGCTTACATGACCAAATTCTGAACCCTCAACAATATTGCCAGGGCCATGGGAGAAGAACTGAGGGAGAAAATAGACCTCACCATGCCAGACTGTTACACCCTAAATACTACAGGGTCAGAATTTGGATACGGATCAGGCAGGAAGGTATCGGAAACTCGTCACATGGTCTTAGAATGGAATACTGAGACCGGGCTACCAACACAGATGGGATTCGGCTCAGGTCGACCGACTCTGCAGCACTGGATGATCCCGGGCCAAGTCCTGGTACTGACCGGGAAAGCACAAGTGCTGCTGTGGAGGAAGACAACCTTGGTGGTCATCATAAGCAGGACAAGCAATTGGAAGGAAAATGGGAACGCAAGGAGCTGCGAGTCAAGATCGCGAAATAGGAGCGGTGTTGTTTCCAGAGGCACGGCCCAGAGGAACAACACCACGAGTCGGAAATCGCTGTATCGTCGCAGACGGCTCGAAGACACGAGGCAATACCATTGTACCCCGTGGTCAGGAGACACGAAGGATGATGCTACCACTCGCATCCTTGTCATTGACAACTGATTGTGGCAATGAACTCTGGGCTTTACTAGAGCACGACAGCGTGAGCGTATCCCCCACTTATCCGAGAAGCTTACAATGATTATGATGCAGAGCATACGCCGCACCAAGGCTAGGGACATCGAGTTGACCGAATACTGAAGCGGAGGCTTGACTTCAAGCTGATCCTGTAGTGCTGGGTAGCCCCAGACCAAGTACCGGCTTGTGTTCAGGAAAGTGCAAATGCCACTACAGGACCACACCTCAGGAACAGTTCGAGAGTCTGTTGGGAGCGATATGGGGTGGAGCTATACCTTGGTGCCCATTGCGGCTGAGAAGGATTAGCTGGTACGGTTGAGAGCTCATTGCTGCTGGCTCTGGTCGAGTAATGAAATCAACCCCACACGCAACCTAATCGCATCACCCAATCACAACGAGAGAACTTAAGGAGAGGTATCTGCTCTGGCCACTCTCGGGAAGATACAGGAAAAGCACTACTGTCCGACCCAATCGAGAGTTATCCTCTTTACACTGATGAAATCTAGTACCAAGGCGAAGAGTTTTCACGTTGCAGTGCAGGGTAATTTCCCTGCAGTACGTGGTCTCACCGTGCTGAATACTTATACGACTCCTCACCGCGGGCGAAGGAGAAGGATCATGATCGGAAGAATCATGGGAATCATCAGCGGAATGAGGAACCACAGAACAGTCAATCATCAACGGGCCACCTACCGGTCACCAAGACATCGGGTCAACAACCATCCCCCTACGAGCGAGTCGTCGCCACGGAACCATGAGCGATCCTACGAGTGAGTCGTTGCCACGGAACCCTGAGCGATACATCAGGCAAGTCATCGCCACGGAACCACGAGCGATCCGCCGCCGCGATACTCGCAATCCTCTGGCAGCCACCGGGCCTACGCCCCGAATTGATGATACGCCTAAGTGGCAAGCAGAAGACAGTTGATTGGGAAGGAGATGGAAGGATACGTGAGGAGCTCGGGAGTCTAGACGGGAGATAGGAAGGGTCTGATGGGCAACACGTCGGTCGGCACGGATAGGACCTCCGTTAAGGGTATAATCCCTGAGGCCGTAGCCAAGGGCTGACGTGGGGTTGTGACTTGAACCCAGCTATAAGCTGAGGGAATGGCGCGGTCCGTGATACCATTGGGTGGATCCTATTATCAGACCGACCAGGATGAGTAGCTTTGGGCTCCAGCCCGCACCTGGGGGGGTCTGGTGTGTGAGCGTATTCCTTACCTTATCTTATGTGTGAGGCAGTTGTTGAGCAAGCTGTTTGGCAGTCACCGAAGCATCAGATGATATGTCGAACCAAACAGACACAAGCGAGCCGCCGGGCAGGTCGCCGGGCCCGCCCCGGCCAAACGATCCACCGAAGCGCAGATACGCCTAAGTGCCACAAGCGGGATGACAGTTGATCGGAAAGGAGACGGGAGGATATGTAAGGGGCTCGAGAGTCTAGGTGGGAGATAGGAAGGGATCTGATGGGCAACATGTCAGTTGGCACAGATAGGACACCCGTTGAGGATATAATCCCCAAGGCCGTAGCCAAGGGCTGACATGGGGTCGTGACTTGAACCCAGCTATAAGCTGAGGGAATGGCATGGTCCGTGACACCATTGGGCGGAATCCTATCATTAGACTGACCAGGACGAGTAGCTTCAGGCTCCAACCCACACCCAGGAGGGTCTGGTGTGTGAGCGTATTCCTTACCTTATCTTACCCGTGAGGCAGTTGACGCGCGAGCCATTTGGCAGTCACCGAATGCGTCGAACAATCCACCGAACTAGACCGATGTGGGCGAGACGCCGGGCCCGCCTCGAACCATCCGCCGAAGTGATACAGGAGCGAGCCGTCGGGCAAGATGCCAGGCCCGTCTCAATCCGAATGATCCGCCGAAGTGTCACGAGTGAGCCGTCAGGCAATACACTGGGCCCATCTCGATCCGAACCATCCGCCGAAGCGATACACGAGCGATTCATCGAGCAAGCCGTTGCCGCGGAGCCGCGTGCCATCCGGCGCTCAAGCCGCAGCCAGCAGGCGCTCAAGCCGCAGCCAGCAGGCGCCGCAGATATCGAACCGAACCCCTTAGATTATTCGCTGTGAATCCCTTAATGGTGGATGATTTTAGAAGGACGGTCATGTGAGGTTTTATTCTTGTATAATAATTGAACGCTGGCGAAGACCGCACGCACGCCATCTCCTTCATGACTATTGAGAAACCTGACTAGTTCGATTTTCCCGTCACTCCGGTATTGACCAGACGTCCCAGTGTCACACAGACAGCATCCTCGATATGCAGTTCAATCAGAACCCAGAAGACCTGGTTGATGATGAAACATTCCTACACGCCACCTACCAAGCTGGATTACAGGTAGAAAAGAAAAAGGCTCTGAAACAAGCCAAGGAGACTATAAGAAGCCTAAGCAGGCCCAGTGGTAATCACAGGAAGAAAGATGAGAAGGACAGACAGGATAAGAAAAGCCTCAACATTATCCGAAAGGGCAAGGAGAATGAGAAGAAATCCCAAGGGACGAAGGAACAGGTAACCATATAGAGAAACCAGTGTGAGGCCAGTACTGAAAGCCAGGACACTGGCAGACAAAGGCCAACGCCCTTAAAGGAGTTCCGTAGAAGGAGCAAGAGGAATACCTACAGAATCCCGACAATTGCTAGCAATGTGGAATGTCAGAGCATCGAACTCCCATGAGGCAGTTGCCAAATGAGCCACAAGCGAGAAATCAGGTAAGATACCAGGCCCGTATCGACTGAACCATCCACCAAAGTACCATGAGTGAGTTGTTGGACAAGAGATCAGGCCCATCTCGAATCGAACCATCTGCCAAAGTGCTACAAGTGAGCCATTGGGCAAGATACTGGGCATGTCTTGATCCGAACCATCCACCGATGTGCCACAAGCGAACCATCAAGCAAGCTGTCAGGCAATATGCCAGGCCCACCTCGAATCAAACTATTCACTGAAGTACCGTGAGCGAGCCATCGGGCAGTATGTCAGGTCTATCTCGACCGAACCATCTGCTGAAGCACCATCAGTGAGCTGTCGGGCAGTATGCCAGGCCTGTCTCAACTGAACCATCTGCCGAAGCACCGCAAGCGAGCTGTCGGGTAGTACGCTGGGCCCCCAGAGCGGTGAGAAGCAATTCCAACACACCCCCTCTTCTCATGCTCTGTGTTACACCTGAATGTTCCACGAAGTACATAGAGCCTCTGGATTACTTAGCAACCAAGGGGTAGGAAGGCTAGCGGGTGACGGATGATGGATCAGAGAGTCTAGACAGAAGAAAGGAGCAGGAGACGACCTCTCGGCCGAGATCTCACCTTGCGGGGAAGATCGAGCTCTACGGAGAATCGGACCAGAGACCTCCGAGATGGGTGCAAACGAGTTGAGGGAAAATATGGCCGAACTAGTCCCCTTGCGGGGGGAGGACGCGTACGCAGGAAGACTGGGCCCTTGCGGGGGCCGGCTTGGATTCTTGCGGGGGCGGCCACGTACGGAGTCTAGAAACGCCTTTCCCCGCTCAAAGCGAATGGAAGCTCATCTCCCTTATCTATAACCCTGCCAGGACCAATGATCCACCCATGGGGTCCATGCACCTCGCGGGAATCCCCTCCTGAGTCACCACTTCTCACGCTGAGTCACCAGGTCTCACGACGGCGTTCTTCAAGATAAAAAGGAAGTGATTTCTCGCCCCAAAAAAGAGAGAAATCAGCACGAACATCCTCACCAACACTACCCACCGAACCCACACACAAGATCTAAGATTATTCCGTTGTGAATTATCGAAAGTAGCCTGATTACCTTTAATTCTCCGAACACTCCGGTTACGAAGACAACCCGAGTGTCACACTATAATCTTGATCTCAAATCACCTTACTTTCATGACTTGCTTTGACGACACCTACTTCGAAGACCACCTTTACCTCGTCGAACTATCTACCTTCTTGGAACCTAAGATTCAATACTCTTTCGACTACACCTTTCAGTCAATCGACGACGAAATCTCAAAATACGAACAGTGGGATACTTTAATTGACGGACCTATCCCTACGCCCTACCTCGAAGGCGACCACGAGCCCTGGAACTGGTATACGCAATACTGGTTCAACTGCGCACACAACCACACAAACGCCGAATTCACAGAGAACGAGCTCCGAGAGCTCGGTGACTATCATTTTACCGACGACGAAACCATTTACACAGGACACTTTCTTGACCTATACTGAACCTACGAAATGGCGTCTACCGATTTCAACATGCTTCGGCTGGAAGCTCCGCGGGACGTCTTGCAGATAACCGACGGCACAGAGCCCGCCGAAGAAGCCCTAGAAGTTGCCCGTCCAGCTACCTGGCTCCGAGCACTGGTCAAACAGCAAAAACAGGCCGAGCAAGACCTAGCCCAACTGGTCCGACTTTGCGGAAACACCGTGGATCACACCGATCAAAGAATTCGGCAAATCAAACAAGCCTACCGGGACTTGTCGGAGGGAACCAGGTACGTATACGACCGACTAAGCGCTAACGAGCAAATCACAGGAGACTGGATACGCAGCGAGCTAGCAAGCACCGCTACGGCCTACCAAGCGTTCGCGCAAAACGTTTGGGGAGCCATTATCGAGCGAACTCGGGAGGATACGGATAAGCAAGCCGGGCAAGCGACCCAGCTGGCACGATTGAACGACTCGATCTCGTTCCTCGCCGAGGCCAACGTAGCCCGAAGCCAGCATCTGGCCAACTTCCAAGGTAACGTTGAATTATGGGCTGAAGAACACCAGAAACGGATAGACTATTTGGAGCAGCAGCTAGTGGAAGCACGACAAGAAACTCAACGTCAGGCGGAAACCCTACAACAGCTGGCAGCCCAAATACGAACCCCGGAAACTCCGCTTCCCCAAGCATCAAGACAAACAACACCCGAACCAGCAGCCTGGCGCAGTCCGGCTCGACCCTCGACATCCAGCCTGGCAAGTGCCCTGAGGCAACTCCGCGCGGTAGACGACCAATCCACGCGGGTCCAAAAACCAATAGTACCCCCCAGGCCAGAAAGAAGAGCCCGGCGACAACCGGCCATACCTCCAAGCCCAGAACGGAGACTGCGGCTAAACCTGTTTATGGGGGAATTATCACCGGAACCACGGCCCCCCCTAGGGCCCCTATTCGGAGGAGGAGGGAACCCTCCGAGACCGCCTCGGCGACCCCTTCCACCGCCGCCCTCACCGACGCCACCCCCGGAACGACGTCCGAGGTCGCCGGCACCTCCTCAAAGGCAAAACACCCTAACCACGGAAGAACTCGCACGATCCGTGGCCACGGCAGTAGCTGACGCCCTGTCCCGGGCTCATTCACGCACGGCCCCAATACCAGAACCAAGAATCAATGTCTCCCGACTCAAAATGACCAACCCAGAGACCTTCGACGGAAGCCCCTCCACGTCATTCAACACATGGTAGAGATCAGTGACAAAGTATCTGGGCTTCTACCCGGAGACTGGGGATCGCCAGAAAATCGCCTGGGTCGGGTCGCTTCTCACGGGAACGGCAAAAGCTTGGGACCTCCACCGATACGACACGATGGGAGAAGCCGATACATGGTTCAACTACTCCTCTGCTATTAGAGCAGACTACATGGACACGCGCGAAGCAGCCAATGCCCAAATAAAATTAGGGCAACTCAAGTACACAGGGGACATCCGGGCCTACTCCACGGAGTTCAGAGCTCTCAACCGATATGCCCGGGCAACGGGAGAAGGACTCCAGGAAAAAGTCAACATAGTCATGACCTCAGAAATACTACGAATGAGGTTCGCCCATTACAAAGGGGGTTTTGTTGACGACAACGATTTCATGGAGGCCACCTACCAAGCTGGCCTACAGGTGGAAGAAATGAAAGCCCTGGAAAAAACGCGTGAGGCGGCGCGGGTACCCGGACAAGGCCCCAAGAACAACCGTCCGGACGAGAAAAAAAAAGAGGATCATCGGAAAAAAGAAGACGGACGGTCGGCAGCCAAAGAACGAGACTCCAGGTGAGAGGACAGACGAGCTCCCGCAGAGAAAAAGGCATGGGAATCCACGGGGGCCGCCCTAAGAGGCGTGCCACAAAACGAAATCGACAACCATAAAAAAGTTCGAGATGGATGCTGGCGTTGCGGCAGAACGGGACATAGAACTTCCGACTGCTTTTCATTCCAGACGACGCAAGGAACCGAGCTACCACCAGCCCCTTGGAAAGCCGCGGCGATCAGCACGGGGGAGCCGACCGCCGAAGCAGATCCCGGAACGAGGTCCACAGGAAAAAGACCAAGGGAAGAAGAGGACGCGTCGCCACATACGGCCAAGCAACAAAAAATCAGCGCGGTCGAAGAAATGGTCCCGGACCTACCACTATGGGCGGACGCGGACGAGTCGGATTTTTAGAAGGCTCTTTATCGGCGCCAAAGAGAGGCTTTAACCTAGTATGCGGTGCCACGAAGCGGAAACAGGAGGATCCAATCAAACCAGAGACCTCTGAGAAAAGAAGGAAAAGGAACGAACGACCAGTCATCCCCATGATATTACACACCAAAAAGGGACGACACAAGGTGGAAGTCTTGTTGGACACCGGGTGCTCCATACCCCTGATAAACCAGCAAACAGTGGAAAAACTGGGGATCCCGGTCAAGGGGCATAAAAACCCAAGGGTAGTCGAGAACTTCACAGGCGAAACAGTGAAAGGAGCGGGCCAGTATTATACGGAGCAACTACGCCTGCAACACCGACGACATTTCACCAACGAGCCATTCGAAGTCTCCCCTATGGAGGAAGAAATAGACATATTCCTCCCATTCAGCTGGATACAACAACATCCGCCCCAGGGAACGTGGAATGCGGAAGAAATCCGATTCAACAGCCCGAACTGCTTGAACCTATGTACGGAACACGAGACAAACGAATTCTCGTTAACATGGGACGACGCAGTACTACAGGACGAGACAGCGTAGCTCATTGGATACGCATCGACGGTAAGAGAAAGCGACGACCCAACGAAGGATGTACCTATGCAATTCCGTCAATACCTCGGAATTATGGGGAAAGAAGCAGCAGACGCTCTCCCTAAACACCGACCCTACAACTGCAAAATTGATCTCAAGGAAGGGACAACGGCGCCTTGGGGACCAATTTACCCGCTATCGGAAGTAGAACTCCAAACACTCCGGGAATGGCTAAAAGAAATGGAGAAAACAGGGAAAATCCAAAGATCCACATCACCGGCGGGATCTCCCATCCTCTTTGTCCCAAAACCCAACGGACGAGGACTACGACTATGTGTCGATTACCGAGGATTAAACGCTATCACTATTCCCAACCGATATCCGCTCCCACTAATGCAGGAATTACAGGACCGAGTTCAGGGAGCGCAATGGTTCACAAAGCTGGACCTCAAAAATGGATTCAACCTTATAAGAATCCGAAAAGGAGACGAGTGGAAAACAGCTTTCCGAACCCGCTACGGACTATACGAATTCCAAGTAATGCCATTCAGGCTCACCAATGCACCATCGACATTCCAGGACATGATGAACCATGTCTTGTCAGACATCCTCGATGTGGGAGTATTGGCCTACATGGACGACATTCTGATATATGCCAAAACCGAGGAAGAGCATGACCGACTAGTTAAGGAAGTACTAAGCCGGCTACAACAAAACGGATTGGCAGTATCCCCAGAAAAATGCGTATGGAAAACCGAGGAAGTAGAATTCCTGGGCTATGTCATTGGGAGAAACGGAGTCAGAATGTCAACGGAGAAAGTGGACGCCATTCTAAATTGGAAGGCACCAAATTCCTTAACAGAAGTCCAATCCTTTCTGGGATTCGCCAATTTTTACCGATGATTCATCCAAGACTACTATCGGATAGCCCGACCCCTTACGGAATTGACGAAGAAAACGGGAAAATGGGCCTGGAATGAGGAGGCAGGAAAGGCATTCGAGGAACTGAAGCAACGATTCACTACAGCTCCCGTATTGGCCCATTTTGACCCGGCAAAGCCAGTAATCATCGAAACCGACGCATCAGACTTTGCTATCGGGGCGGTCCTATCCCAGCGAAATAAGGAAAACCGGCTACATCCGGTGGCGTTTCATTCTAGGAAATTCCAACCGGCAGAAATCAACTATGAAATCCACAACAAAGAACTCCTGGCAATAGTGGATGCCTTCAAGCACTGGAGGCGCTACTGCGAAGAAGCGACCCACCAAATCCAAGTTTTCTCAGATCACCGAAACTTGGAATATTTCACAACCACAAAGGTACTAAATCATCACCAAGCACGCTGGGCACAAGAACTGGCCGGCATCAACTTCATGATCTACTACCGACCGGGGACGCAAAACGGTAAACCAGATGCTTTGTCAAGGCGTTCGGAGTACCGCCATGAGAAAGGGGGGATAGAAAACCAGCCAATTTCGACAGTCCTACACAAAAACCACTTCGCGCAACCAGAAAGACGGAACCAATCGCTAATCTGCTCCTCAGCAAGGTTAGCCTCGCTCCCAACAAGGAAATGGTCAGAGGAATTCCTAAAGTCGGTACAAGAGGAAGCGGAGAAAGACGACGAATACGAAAAAGCAAGGAAAGGAACGGGAGCAGCGCCAACGGACCGAAAGGACAGGGAATTAAAAAAGGAAGGAGAACTACTCTACAGAAAGGGAAAATTGTGGATTCCAAAAAGAAAAACCCTGTCAGTCATGGAGTCAGAACACGAGACAAAGGTGGCCGGGCACATGGGTCAGGACAAGACTATCGAACTCATACGACGAAATTTCTGGTGGCCAAAAATGAACGAACAAATCATCGACTACGTCAGGAGCTGTCCGGAATGCCAGAGAAATAAAACGGCACGACACCAACCATACGGCCTGTCCTCACCATTAGAGCTGCCGTACGCGCCATGGCAATCAATAGCAATGGACTTTATCACTGACCTTCCGACATCCGAAGGATGCGATCAATTGTGGGTAATCATCGACCGTTTTACCAAAATGGCGCACTTCGTTCCCCTACCCCAGAACGAGAAAACGGCAGCACACCTAGCGGTCCGATTTGCAAAGGAGATATGGAGGTTCCACGGCACTCCTACGGATATTGTGTCGGACCGAGACTCCCGCTTTACTTCGGAAGTATGGCAGGAATTGCTGAAGATCTTAGGGATCCGCCCACGAATGTCGACCGCGTTCCACCCTCAGACGGACAGACAGACCGAACGCCTCAACCAAACTATTGAGGTATACCTCTGAGCCTTCGTAGGACATGAACAGGAAGACTGGGTACGGTTGCTACCGATGGCCAAATACGCCTACAATAACTCAACCACGACAGGCAACGGAACCTCGCCATTCTACGCCAACTACGGATTCCATCCGGCAACGTTAAACCCCCCATCCTCAGAGCCCCTTAACCCAGCCAGCATGGCCTACGGACACTGGATGATATCCATACACAAGGAAGCCAAAGAAGGTCTGGAAGCAGCGCAGGAAAGGATGCGGCGTTATGTGGACCCAAGCCGAAAACCTCCGCCAGCGTACCAGGTAAAAGACCTGGTAATGCTTAGTGGACGCAACATCAGAACCCGCCGCCCGTCGAAGAAAATGGACCACAAAAGTCATGGGCCTTTTCAAATAGAGAAAATTATCTCTCCTCTGGCGGTGCGACTGACGCTGCCCAGAAAATGGAAAATACATAACGTTTTCCACGTCTCACTACTCGAGCCATACCAAACCAGTGAATACCGAGCTCCGCCGGACCCCGCTAAAATACTCCGAGAAGCCGACGACATCGAACAATCTGACGAATACGACGTCGAGGAAGTGGAAGCCTCGCAGGAACACGGGCGGGGAAACCGAAAAAGGATCCTCTACCTGGTCAAATGGCTCGGCTACGACGAACGAACAGAAGAACCATACGACAACTTTTCAATAGGCGGTCTGGAGAAACTCCGGGAATTTCACCGACGAAGCCCAGACGCGCCGAGGGACTACCGGCTCACCAAGGACTAGACCAGATCCACCGAGGACCTGGCGGTAGTGGGCTGAAGGGGCGGAGGACTTCAGCACCAAAGCCCCACGACCGACAAAAAGACCCGCTTCACGGGCGACCACGAGAAGCCGCCGGCCGGGCGCCCGGCGAGGAGTGCACGCGACCGAAAACCGTTGAGAGTCAGGAAAACCGTTCAGAACAGACGTATCGACCCCTCGGCGACCGACTTGGACCGGCGGAACCGGCGCAGATGGCCTAAAAATCAGTGAAGTGAGTCCCCGACAGCGCGGTCACTGCTCCAGCATACTAGTCTCCCCCCGGAAGGACGAGGGCGCGGTCACTGCCGAGCATACCGGTTACTAGCACGAAGGACACCACGCCTCTCCCGATTCCCTGGGCCAACTGCGACCCCGGAACCTCACCAAGTCGGCCAAAGCCTTGGTGCAGCGCGGCGGCGAGTACGACTCAATATGACACGGCGAGTATGAGTACGCATCGGTCTACTCAGAGGGTCCAGCCATTCCGACAGATTACAGAGAACGATGCCCTGATCTGGTGGCTGGGAGGGCTGCAGGGGAGGAGGACTGCAGTCCATGACGCTGGTCGAAACTCGGCGTCGGAAGAATCCTCACGATCAAAAGAAAAAGAGGCGGGCTACTCAAGAAAGATGGTGGTAGCGCTCGGGGACGAGGCTAAGGGAGAGGGGAGGTAGTGTTACACCTGAATGTTCCGCAAAGTACATAGAGCCTCTGGATTACTTAGCAACCAAGGGGTAGGAAGGCTAGCGGGTGACGGATGATGGATCAGAGAGTCTAGACAGAAGAAAGGAGCAGGAGACGACCTCTCGGCCGAGATCTCACCTTGCGGGGAAGATCGAGCTCTACGGAGAATCGGACCAGAGACCTCCGAGATGGGTGCAAACGAGTTGAGGGAAAATATGGCCGAACTAGTCCCCTTGCGGGGGGAGGACGCGTACGCAGGAAGACTGGGCCCTTGCGGGGGCCGGCTTGGATTCTTGCGGGGGCGGCCACGTACGGAGTCTAGAAACGCCTTTCCCCGCTCAAAGCGAATGGAAGCTCATCTCCCTTATCTATAACCCTGCCAGGACCAATGATCCACCCATGGGGTCCATGCACCTCGCGGGAATCCCCTCCTGAGTCACCACTTCTCACGCTGAGTCACCAGGTCTCACGACGGCGTTCTTCAAGATAAAAAGGAAGTGATTTCTCGCCCCAAAAAAGAGAGAAATCAGCACGAACATCCTCACCAACACTACCCACCGAACCCACACACAAGATCTAAGATTATTCCGTTGTGAATTATCGAAAGTAGTCTGATTACCTTTGATTCTCCGAACACTCCGGTTACGAAGACAACCCCAGTGTCACACTCTGTACCAAACAGAAATCCACCAAATCAAAAACAATCCCAAATCAAAAACAATCCCAAATCAAAAACAATCCCAAATCAAAAACAATCCCAAATCAAAAACAATCCCAAATCAAAAACAATCCCAAATCAAAAACAATCCCAAATCAAAAACAATCCCAAATCAAAAACAATCCCATTAAATCCTCGTCAACCTCATTAAAACCTCTGCAGTAAAAACCTCGTAGGAAAAACACTTGTTAGTAGAGAAAAGAGTGCCAACTCACACTTGCCAACAGGATGCAAGAATATACTTAACAAAAGAAACCTTCTTTTCTCTTCCAATTCCTTATCACCCGCACCCCCTTTTCTTCGCCAAAGAACTGCACCTCCTTTTCCTTTTTCGAGATCAGCCTTATTCATCGTATTCGGATTCTCCATTGTTGGGGCCGAATGGAGTGAGACTGGTAAGTTGCAATAGTTGTTCGTGTGGGGGAACTGCAAGAGATTTCATCAGCAGATCAGCAGGATTAGACTCTGAGGTAACGTATTAGAACTTAACTGCACCTTTCATCTGTTCATCGTGAATATGAGGATATTTTACATCAATGTGTTTTGACTTTTGCCATATGGCTCCCAAGGTGATCAATTTGATGGCACCTTGGTTGTCACATCCAATCAGTACCGATCCATCAACAATCTTTACTGCCATTCCTCCTGCTGCCTCCTTCATCATACGCCTGAGCCAGAGGCTTTCCTGGGTGGTGTGCAAACAGGCGATATATTTGGCCACAAGTGTTAAGAGTACCATGACACTCTGAGACTTGGCTAGTCAATGAATCAGTCCAGACATGACGAGTTCTTCATTTGCATTGATATGTCCCAGGCCAAACACACATCCTCCGACTGATTTGCGAGTCGTAAGGTTTCCTGCCCAATCTGAGTCGGTATATCCGATAATGTTGATGGAGGGTGAGTTGTGAGGATGTGAGTTGTGAGGATGTGAGTTGTGAGGTGGTTGTGAGTAGAAAGGGAGCCGTCGGTAATGAATTCGAAATTCGGCAGTAGTCTTCAGGTATAGGAGTATTCTCTTTACCACTGTTGCATGTATTTCGAGCGGTTGGCACATTGTATTGGCTCAGGGCAGTAACGCTGAAGGCAATATCTGGTCGACTTCTGAGTGCTGCATACATGAGTGATCCAACCATTGACAGATATTCTTTGCAGTTTGCCAGTTTGTCCTCACAGTGGGTGTTAGCCAGATCTATCTGAGGATCAAGTGGAGACTTAGCCGGTTTTACATCCATTAGTCTGAATCGTAGTATGATTGTGTTGATGTAACCTCGTTGACAGATACTGAATCCTCCATCTTTGGTCCTCTTGATCTCGATTCATAGGAACCGCTTTGCTGCACCCAAGTCGTATATCTTGTACTTCTTTTGCAGCAGCTGCTTAATCTGATGTCACTGTCCTTCTGCACCATTCTACGTAATGAGCAGATTGTCTACATATAGTACTAGAAGAACTTCTTGTTGGAGGTAAAGGTTTGGATCTTCCACTGATTGTTGGAATCCTATGGATTGCAAGTATCCATCGATATCCTCATATTAAAGTCTGGGCACCTGTTTAAGTCTGTAGAGTGCTTTTCGGAGGATTAATACACTTCTGTTCGACATACTTCCATTCGACATGCTTCTGTTTGACATGTTTCTATTTGACGTGCTTCCATTTGACGTGCTTCCATTCGATACGCTTCCGTTTGACGTGCTTCTGTTTGACAAACTTCCATTCGATACGAGCCAGTCAATTCCAAATGGCATTTCCATGTAGATGTTGTCTTGGTCAATACTTGGATTTAGGAAAGCCATCACCACGTCCATATGATCGATGTCTCAGCCATACTGGACGGCTAGTGCCAGTATCAATCGGAGTATTACCATCTTGGATACTGGTGCATCACACGGTCTTAGGACTGCATACCAAGACTGGGCTACTGACACTGATGGGGCTCGGCTCAAGTCGACCGACTTTACAGCACCGGAGAACCCCAGGCCAAGTACCAGTACAGACCAGGAAAGCACAAGTGCTGCAGCAGAGAAAAACAACTATGGTGGTCATCATAGGACAGACAAGCAATCGGAAGAAAAACAGGCATGCAAGGAGTTGCGAGTCTAGGTCGCAGAATAGGAGAGGGTTTGTTTCCAGAGGTACTGCCCAGAGGAACAACACTACAAGTTGGGAATCACTGTATTGTCGCAGATGGCTAAGAGGTCCAAGGTGATACCGCTGCACCCCATTGTCAGGAGATACAAGGGATTATGGTACCACTCGTATCCTTGTCATTGACACCTGATTATGGCGATGAACTCTGGGCTTTGCCAGTGCACAGAAGCGTGAGCATATCCCCACTTATCCGAGATGCTTACAATGGTTATGATGCATGGCATACAGCATACCAAGGTGAGAGACATCGAGTTGAACAAATAATGGAGTGGAGGCTTGACTTCAAGCCGATCCTGTAGCACTGGGTAGCCCCCGGACCAAATACTGGCTCGTGATTGGGAAAGTGCAAGCGCCACTTCATGACTGCACCTCAGGAGCAGTTCGAGAGTCCGTTGTGGCCGAGAAGGACTAGCTGTGCCAAGGCGAAGAGTTTTCACATCGTAGAGTGGGGTAATCCCCCATCCAAGCAATCTATCGAGCAAGTCATCACCATGGAACTGCAAACGATCTGTCAAGCAAGATGTTACCATAGAACCGCAAACAATCTGTCGTGCGAGTTGTAGCTATGGAACTGCAAACGATCCGTCGAATGAACCGTCGCAATGATACTCACAAGTCTTTAGCAGCTGCGTATGAGTCGACGATACGCCTAAGCGATACGAGCAAGACAACAGCTGTTCGGAAAGAAGATGGAAGGATACATGAGGAGCTCAAGAGTCTAGGCAGGAGATAGGAAGGGTCTGATGGGCAACACATCAGTTGGCATGGATAGGACCCCCGTTGAGGGTATAATTCCCAAGGCCATAGCCTAGGGCTGACATGGGGTTATGACTTGAATCCAGCTATGATCTGAGGGAATAGTGCAGTCCGTGATACTATTGGGCAGCATCCTATCGTTAGACCAACTAGGATGAGTAGCTTTGGGCTTCAGCCCACATCTAGGAGGACCTGGAGTGTGAGCGTATCCCCTACCATATCTTACGCTGAATATTTCAGGCCGGAAACAGTTTTGCTAGGTGAAGCAACCTTGAGGGGAAGCAGCCGAGTGGTCCCCAGGTACTGGGGGGTGAGGCCAGTGCAGCATCAGCCAGGCACACCAATAATCCCTAAATCTTCAGTACGCCGAGCCAGTCATCCGAAGGGCTGTGATGACCTAAGGAAAGCTGAACTCAGTAGCCACTGCAAGTACAAACCAGAGATAAGGATACCTGTGAGGCAGTTATCAAAGCGTCATAAGCAAGCCATCAAGCAAAGCCATCACATAATATACTGGGCCTGCCTTGAATCGAACCACCCACTAAAGCACCGCAAGCGAGTCATTGGGTAGTATGCCAGGCCCATCTCAACCGAATCATCCGCCGAAGCACCGTGAGTGAGCTGTCAGACAGTACACCAGACCCATTTCAATCCGATCCTCTACTGAAGCGCCACGAGTGAGCTGTCAGGCAAGACGCCAGGCCCATCTCGAATCAAATCATCCGCCGAAGTGCCGCGAGCAAGCCGTCAGGCAAGACGATAGACCCGACTCGATCCAAACCATCCGCCGAAATACCACGAGCAAGCCATCAGGCTAGACGCCATGCCTGTCACGATCCGATCATCCACTGAAGTGCCACGAACAAGCCATTGGACCTGACGTCAGGCCAGTCTTGATCCAATCCTCCGCTGAAGCGCTACGAGCGAGCCGTTGGGCAAGATGCTGAACCCGTCTCAAATCGAATCCTCCGCCGAAGCCCCGCGAGGTAGCCATCAAGTAAGACACCAGGCCCACCTCGAACCAACTGCCGAAGTGATATACGAGGGAGTCATCTGTCAAGCCGTCAGGTCCGTCTCAAAGCATACACTACCGCATGAGCTGTCGTACACACCAAACTGTCCACTGAGTGATCCGTCAAGTAAGCCATTGCTGTGGAGCCGCATGCAATCTGACACTCAAGCCACAGCTAGTGGGCACTGCAGATATCAAACCAAACCCCTTAGATTATTCACTGTGAATCCCTTAACTGAGGGCGATCTTGGAAGGACGATTATGTGGGGTTGTACTCTTCTTTTATAATAAGTTGAATGCCAACGAAGACTGCACTCTCCTCACCTTCTTCACGACTATTGAGAAACCTGACTAGTTCGATATCATGGTGACTCTGACACTGACCAGACATCACAGTCTCACTCTACATCACTGCTGTTGTACAAATACAACCCCAGTGTCACATGTACGTACTGCTTGTCTGCTGTCAATATTGTCAACCTGTGTCCATATGTGTTGTAGAGCCTTGCTGGTACCCCTACACTTCTACATTCGTACCTACTGGGTATCTACTGCTATTTCTACTAGCTACCTTTATATATTCTACTCGTCTACTATCATCATCATCGACCTATATTTCTACATATTTGATATCCTTATTAGTATACACTACTATCCTACATCTGTATACGATACTTAAAGTACTAGGCCAAAAGTTTCCGTACACCCAGGTACAACTGCCCATGATGCCCTCACTCAACCTTCTCGATTCCCACAACCACTATTTAGAAAGTCTCAGTAGTTGGCATACATCATGAATATATACTAATAAAGCTTCAATGGAATTTTCAGCCCGTAAAAATCATTATTTTATGCAAAGTAGGGTGACCAAACAAATTTTCCTTTGAC
>Ga0307516_10003735_pt1 | contig 19353 bp, 22 predicted proteins | sample 19_EM_MG_FD_203310 | JGI IMG/M metagenome (GOLD analysis project Ga0307516, IMG submission 203310) | Populus trichocarpa ectomycorrhiza microbial communities from riparian zone in the Pacific Northwest, United States - 19_EM | ecosystem: Host-associated > Plants > Roots > Unclassified | place...
CGCAGGTCAATGCCCCTAAACACATGAGAACATTTGCAGCCACAGTAGGATTGGTGTCGTTGGCCTTTTTGAGGAGTAATTGCAACATTGAGAGAGCATACGGTTTGATAAGCCGCTGGGTCGCGCCGACGAGACGTGTCAATAGTTGTGTACACTCCTCCTTGTTGCGCCTAGAGAGGTGTCAGATGACCAGTAGAATATATACGAATAGTATCTCACAGAATCGTCGAATATTCCAACTCGGTCAACAACTGGATGAGGGCTTTCCGGAGTGATGGCATAACATAAGCGGGATTATGTTTTCCGAGGCGACCAATTAATTCCACAGCAGCAACTCTGTTTTCGAACACCTCATCGTTGAGCGCAATGAAAATGGATCGAACATTTTCGGCTTGTGCGAGATGCTTGTCGAAGCGTTCGTGAAGAGATGTCAGGACGGTAGAGCGGATAGTAGGATCTGGTATGACCATAGCGTCAGCGGTTTCAATTCTCAATTCAGACATAGATCAACGCACCTGGATCAGCAATGCCGACCGTCAAGAGCTTATCAAGGACGTCGCTGATAACTTCAATAGCATGACTGCTCGCTTGATAGCAAATGGGATCACGGTCGAAGAGACTACAGCATGTGAGTGCCGCTTCTCTCCTGACCTCTGGACTGTCATCCTCGAGATATGGTAGCGCACAAGTGCGAACGAATTCGTTCAGAACGTGACCTCAGTAAAAAAAAGTTGATAAGGAAGAGTGTAAGAGATGGGAGGCATACCTGTAAAATCAAACGTCCCTAGCGTATTAAGAGCCAGGGTAATGAGTTCGGGATTCTTCTCATGCGCAGCCACCTGTTATAAACACTTTAAGGTCATGAAAGTGAACCGCCCTAACTGTGAGCTCAACGAACCTGAGTAGGATTGAGATCTCGAGCGAGTGGAACCAATTCCGTCCGCCCTAACGTCGTTGGAGCTCCGAGTGGCTTATACGGCTGACCGCTTAAAATTTGGGAAAGGAGGTCCAAAAGCCGGTCTGGTTGGCAATTCATAACCAATCAAATGATGATGAAGTTGGAAAGCACCTTGGATAGGTCGAAGCAAGGGAGGTATATGTTTCGCGATTGCAGCAAGAGCTTGTCGCAAAGCCTCGCTAAGCCCGCATGCCAGCATGAGATCAAGTTGGTCGTGGAGCAACTTTGTGAGATTGGGTCCGACTGCCGTTGCAAGCATGCCAATACATTGAAAGATTGGTTCTTCCGAGGGTGCGTTCTTGCGACTGCATGCAAAATGAATAAAACGAACAAAAGCCCAATTGGGGGATCTCACCCTCGGCTTTGCAAGCCTTGTTTGATTTGCATCATTATCGAGTCTAAAAAGGGTTTCATGTCGCTCTTCACAGCTGAGGCGGTGTGACCAATGGCAACGAAGGCTGCAAAGGAAGGTTTAGAGGGAGGATTCAGGCGATTAAACATTTGAATTCGAACCGAATGATCGTTCAGCAGGTTTCTCGAGAAGAGTCAGGAGATGGCCCATAGCCTTGTGCAAAAAGTGCTCATTAAATGTCTGCGTATCATACGCGGCAAGGGAAGGGATCATCGTGATGACCATCTTGCGGACAACGAGCTCTTTGTGGGATCTGAAGCGGAGGATCTGTTCTGCAGTATCAAGAAAGGTCTCTTTCATGAACTGGTCCCGTAATCAGCGCACGTAAACAGGTCGGACGAATTTGCGTACCATGCCTGCATGAAGTAACAGTTCTCGGTAGGTAAGAAGCGATCCATGAATCACTTCTGGCTGATTCTGCTTCAAGCCCATCTGCGCATCCTGCAAAATCTTGAACAAGTAAGGGCTGCGAGTCTGGCGCTCTCTCGTGGTGACGATCTCAAGGCACGCTGCCAGCAACTCCGCAGCTCCTTCCCTTACTATTAGACGTTGATCACGCAACGGGACGAGAATATTCTCGAAGACGACGCCGATGTGGGAGTAGAAATATGTTTGACTGTTCCGAGCGAGCTCTTTAAGGATCAATACGCCGGCGTATCTGCGTGCCTCTTCTTGCTTGTCCGGTTGCATCATCTCCAGCGCGGCGGGGACTTCTAAATCTATGAACCTTTCTCCAAATGCAGCTCCTCCAATAACGGCAATCTGTCCAAGAATCTTGGACGCAGCCAGCATGAGGTTGACGTCGTGGTGCGGAAGGAGGTGTTTGACATAGTTCCAGAACCGAAAGAGATTCCTTTTGGGATCAATATTATCCTCTCCCTCGATAGCAAGAAGATAGCCTGTGGTGGGGATCAGAGTTGATGTAGAAGAGACTGAGTGAAAGGCCACATACGGATCGCAACCAGACCACCAAAGGCTTCTGCGGTATTCTGACTATGAGTCAATTCAAATAACCTTCGGTTTATGTTGTCGTCCCATAGCTTGGCCACCGCATCCGAGGACATTTCTGCAACAGTCGTCGACAGCTAGAAGAATGCATTAAAAATGGGTTCTGATACGCCGGGAGAGAAACGTGCATAGCGCTGAAGCTCTTGCGCAGCCTGGATCCTAACATCTGCATTCTTATTCTTTAGACCTTGAAATATGACGTCCACCTGAGATTGCTGTGCGGTCGACGCCATGATCAGGCAACCGTGACGGACGCGCCTCGCTGGACGATCGGTTTGGTTTTGTTTGTTTTTCTGATGTTCAGTGACCAATTCAATCAAGGCTGCTCAAGTCCTGAGTACTTACTTGCCAGACGAGAACATCATCCACCCAAGGATCGTCCGATTTGAATTCAATTCAAGACCGTTTATCCAGGGAAGAATAATACAAATCTAGCGTGGAACTGCCGTCGCGTGGCGCTCCTTGCCGTCCCGACAAATTTTGTCATTCAGCTGGGCGCGGGACACTTTTCGCCACACCGATCCGCTTCCCGCCGCTGCATTCCTGAGGTCGATGAAAACGATGTCAAAACTGCACCACGACCCATGTCCAAGGATCCATGTTGGGAAGTGGGCATCATGCGCCGTATGAAAAGCGACCACTGAAAAGTGGCCGCAGATGGCACAGATAATGTTAGGCACAATCCAGTCCTCGGAAAGGGGAACTGGCAAACGTCGGAACTCCGAACCAAGAAGCCGTCCCCGCACCGTCTGCGCTTTATCCGATCTCAATTTCAACACTTGACAAAATTGACATTTCTTTCTTGAAAACGATGCCAGATTCCACACAACCACGTACGTGTTTATCTGATATCCTTCTGACCGTCCCGCCGGACTCGATTGGCCTAGATGTTTAAACTCCCGAGTTTCAATGCGGTCTCAAGAATTTCACCGTGCAGCGCACGCTATTAGATGCGCCCCATCGTGCGTAATCTCCGTTCGCGTATGTGCAAGATGCACCGTTTCAAGTTAACTATTTTCAAAAATTTACCTCTAGTGCCATATGTACATCCAAAACTACATATCTAAAGCGAGCTCGAAATAGTACATCCTACACACGCACACACAGAGGGAAGGTTCCACCACCCGCCCCTCGGAACCGGTATCTGTAACCGCCTCTTCGATATATGGATTCGCTCGGTACATCAGCCATGTGGACCGAAGTGGTTGACCATCATGATATTCGTCTCATCAGGATCCCCTTTCCGCAACGTTGCCCATCATTTCCATTAGTGCCATGTTGAAATTTCCCATCGCAGCAGCTTCTCGGCGATAACGCAAAAATTCCGGAAGTCCCATCCTCACATAAGTAGACCGCAACTCTATCATTTTTCCTCATCCTGTTCTCCTCCCCCAAGATTCGACATGTTCGCTCCTATCGGCCTTGTCCTTCTACTTGGCGTATCCTCCACGTTCTCCAAACCATACCGTCAAAGGTGCGCAATTGCGATGTCCTCCTGATGAGCTTCATGAACCAATACATTACTCTACCTAGGGCGTGCGGAACGGTTATTACTGAGGAGAAGCGCCTCGAGGCAGAGGCCCACTTCCATAGGCACAAACTCGAACTGCTGCCTGCCGTCGATGATGTCACCGTCCAATCCTCCCGCAACGTAATTCAACATGACATCGATTGCAACGACTTCCTCTGACCTATTCTACTATCCTAGGTCTACTGGCATGTCATCAGCAAGGATAATACCCTGGAAGGAGGCAACGTCCCGTATGTCTTATTCTGCTTGTCACCCATTACACTGGGTTTTTTACCTCCCTCTCCTCTTGCAGAGATTCTCAAATTGCGGACCAGATCAATACCATGAACAATGATTACGCGAGCGTTGGGATTTCCTGGGTGTTGGCCGGCACCACTCGCACAGTCAATGCTGACTGGTTCGACAACGCCGGACCTGACAGCTCTCAGCAGACCGACATGAAGAGCACCCTGCGACAAGGTGGGGTTAATGACCTCAACGTTTACTCTGTCGGGTCTGTCTCTCTCTCGATTGTTAGCTCAAGGAGGTATTGATTCTTCTTTCTCTAGTTTCACCGCTGGTTCCGGTATGGGCCTCCTTGGCTATTCAACCTTCCCATTCGACTACGCCAGCAACCCCAAAGACGACGGTGTCGTTTTCCTCTTCTCTTCCGTTCCTGGCGGTGCCATGGCTCCCTACAACCTGGGCCGAGTACGTCTCTGATACCTTCTGGATTGTGCACGATTCGTGACTCTGATCACTGAACCAGACTCTTACCCATGAAGCTGGTCACTGGGTTGGCTTATACCATCCTTTCGAGGGTGGCTGCGATGGCAATGGCGACTTTGTCGCCGATACCCCTGCCGAAGCTTCCCCAGCGTTCGGCTGCCCTGCCGGTCGTGATTCCTGCCCTGGTGGCGGGACTGACCTCATCAGTACGTGTATCTGTATCTTGTCCGACAACATGGACTCAATCATATATGCACAGACAACTTCATGGACTACAGCGACGATTCTTGCATGACCAGCTTCACCGCTGGCCAGGGTACCCGTCTGGCTCAACAGCTGGCTACTTACCGCGGCAACTGACCGCTCACCGAGGACCTTGTCAATTTTTTATTATCCCCCTCTGCCAGGACGGTGCAGGATTCGTACCCATTATCACTCCTTAAATATCATTCGTTTTATGGCTTCTACGAGTCGTGGTCTCCGAAACAAGATGTGCGTGAGGTCAGAAAATCGTCGTTCTGCATGTTCTCTGTATCAGGCATGGTCTAAACTGAAGGGGGCACCGCGAGAGTGAGCGAGGCCATGCGAAATTGTGGCTGTGCTGTACACTAATGCTGCCCTCAAGGCGACTACGCCTTGATATTGTGTGGGGGGTGGGCCCGGGGTTGGAGTTGGTTGGAGCACTTAACTTTGTAGCAATGTGATAGGTGGTGGTGCAAGTGCTCAGGGCCACCCTTGACAAGCGTCAACAAAATCACGCTACCCCATCTCTTTGACTGGAACTCGGTTTGGAACAAAAATTGGTATCTTTTGGATGTTCGACACAATTGGCGACTTGAACCACGAAGACTGGATAAGAAAAATATCCGAATCGACTATGCACAGTCTTGGGCCTGACCGAGAATTGAACCCGGGACCTCCTCGATTTCGACATTTAAAGCCCTAACAAGGAATCATACTACTAGACCATCAGGCCACACATACGGACCTCATCTCAGCTCTTCAGCTCCACAATAACTGTCGGCGATTAGTGGAGGAAACACCGAAACAAAAAGCCGAATCTCCCAACCTAGGCCTCATCTTTCACCCACACGCTTTTTCTTTCTCGAGTGTGTGCTGTCGAAAAATCAAGCTTCAAATTCAAGATTTCACGGCTTTTCACAGTCTTCACTTTAAATTATCACTATCACTGTCACTTGACCCTTTCCGCCTGCCATATTCGTGAAGGTGCAACAACATCCGTTGATTCTCTTTGAAAAATGATTTTCGTTGGCGTAAAGGTTTGACCCTGGTTCTGGTATGTGATAAGGTATGATTGACCACCCCACGAGAGAGCTGGATGCCTTCAATTTACATAGGCCTTGAGGCTTGCAGGTGATGCCGATCAAAATTATGGTGGCTGTTGACATCACACGCAGCGCAGGGCCGCAGGCTGCGCAGCCATACCGAGTTCTTGATCACTCCCTATATATTCTAGGACTGCATAGACCGCCCTTTACACCTCCTTCACAACCCCACCCTTGTGCTTCAAGGTGTTGAGTGCCAGTCATGATTTTGGATTTCCATAACCATGGAACTGCCAGTCCGACTTCAAGTCCCTCCGGCGTGAGTTGCCCTTTATTTCTCTCATCACCCCTACCCTCATGTTCTCTAGAACAAGGAAAAGGAACAGCCTCCACCTTACACTAGCAATCGGCACGCCCCAAGTCGAGCACCCGATGCTTCTGGTTCAACTATGAAATACCCCCAGGCCCCCGTTCCCTCGGCACCCGCACCAACTGTGCACCAGCTACACCTCCAAACGGGTTCAAACCCTATATCTGGCACCTTTTTTATCGACCCAAAGGTTCCAAACCTCGGGTTCAATCACAAGGGATCCAAGTTTTACAAGAAGAAGCCACCCCATGCGTCGTTTCGTACTCGTCAAGGCGCGATCTCATTGGAGTTGGCACCAACAGGAGACATTAGCGAAGGAGTCCCAAAGGCAAATGTGTTAGTGGCAAGCCGCTCAGGCGACATCCACATCACGATGGTATGCAAAATTGCAAATAATCCGCGTTCATCGTTCATGACATCACGCGTTTACACTGCCTTTCCCTCTTAGCTCCCAACATCCCCAAACCGCCCGCGGATAGGGCTTGATGTTCATTCCAGGAAAGGTTAGTCGGATATGGGGCGTTTACTTGTGTAAAATTGACGAATGAATCTCCAAGGAAATATCATTCTGTTCCTTCCTCAGAATTTTGTCGGCGCCCTGCAGCTCAATACCCGCAAAGGGAAAATTGAGTTCCTGCCCGCTTTGTCGCGAGCTCTGCAAGTGATGAAACACAGCGAAGAGGAAGCCTTCGTGATGCTCGGAGACAAGTCGATGGGCAGAGAGGTGGACTTTTGTCAACTCAACTCCCGTGAAGGGAGACTGATCGTCGGTTTCACTGACCTTGACAAACACGAGGCAAAGGCGGGATTTTGGAAGAAACTTGGCCAGATGTTTGGGGGTAGCTGAATCTGCCATATACTACCGATAACTTAATGATAGCTATGCGTCCCCAAGGGTTATATTCGGATAACGGCTAGTGACTCCGATCAGATCGGCGTAGCCTCAAGGATCTTCTTCCTTGACAAAACCTTATAATTCAACAATGCCGCCTCCCCTCCCCACCCTTACCCGTTCAAATGCCCACCTCCGACATCCAAGCTTGCTGTTTCTCCGGACTACCCTTCAAGGGGAAGCTGTTCCGTCGCAGGGACCCAGTCTACACCCATGTCATACCCTCTGCACCATCGACGGATCGTGTAGTACGTGTCATTCACGTATATACCGTGTTTCAGGCCCTCAACGTTGTACAGAAAGACTGTTTGTGCCTTGGGTCAGAGAAGGGTTGGTCTTGTGAGAAGGTACTACTCCCTCCGTACTCGGAAGGCGGCCGGAACCATCCTAGAGCTTCGACAGCGTTGAGTCCTGAGGTCGTGAACACCATCGAAAGCCAACTGGACGACCTCAATCGTGAGCTTCGCTTCATCAGCCTGGAGATTCATGGTATGTCTACCCAAACCTCTTCATTCTATTCCGGAATAACCCTCCTCTCTTAGCGCGACCGGAACTTGCCTTCAAGGAGAGGTACGATGCTCTCCCTTGTCGACCTCGTTCATCCACTTATACCGGGCTCCAGATACGCCCATGACGTCTTGACTGGCTTCATGGAAAAGCACGGCTTCAAAGTCACTCGAGGGTACGCCGGCCTCGATACCGCTTGGCGCGCGGAATACACGGTTGGGACCGACGGACGCGTCTTGGGGATCAATTCGGAAATGGACGCGCTTCCCGGTATCGGGCATGCTTGTGGCCACAATCTCATCGCGATTAGCGGCGTTGGCGTCGCTGTCGCTGTCAAGAGAGCCCTCGAGGCTCATGCGGTTCCTGGCAAGGTTGTCATTCTTGGAACTCCAGGTATGCAAATATCACAGTTTCGGCGTCTATAACTAGAATCCTTTTTTCAGCTGAGGAAGGGGGAGGAGGAAAGATCATTCTTCTCGAGAAGGGTGCCTATGACGAGATGGACGTCTGCATTATGTGCGCCTCCGATGCTATCCGCAAATAACCCACAGGCCTTAACGGTCATTCACCAGGTCTCATCCCACGGCTGGTCCGACTGACTCCGTCGGTTCTGGGTCTTCCACTGCAGCGCATTACACGACCGTAGAATATTTTGGAAAGACGTATGTTCCGGATCCTTTACATTTGAGAATATCCCACACTGATGGAATCCATCGAAGCGCACATGCCGCGGGAGCTCCTTGGTCAGTTCGGGCCGTTCATTCCAGTCTTATATTTATTCTTCTGGGATAGGGAGGGCAAGAACGCACTCGACGCAGCCGTTCTGGCATATAGCTCGGTCTCGGCGCTGCGTCAGCAGCTCAAACCTGAAGTACGGGTACATGGGATAATCGAAGGGCGAGACTGGGTCCCCAATGGTGAGTTTATCTCCGTAATTGTCCTTTTGCCCATGGAACGTTACCTTTCCAAGTTATTCCTGACTATGCGAAATTGAGCTACGTCATCCGCACCCCTTCTATGGTGGATCTTATGGAGACTGTTGCTCGGGTGAAAGGGTGTTTTGAGTGAACAAAGCGTTCGATTCATTACTTCATTCCATGGCTGACCTATTTCGTTTCTTTTTTCCAGGGGCGCTGGCCATGCGACTGGCTGCCATGTTAACATCACGACGCTCACAGAATATTATGATTTACGCCAGAATTCTGTTCTTGGTGACCCCCGTTACTCCTTCGTTCGTTTTCTCGTCACTCAACATCTGGTATGGCAGCGAGGGAATTTTCCGAAAACGTCGAGTCTCGTTATCATATGGTGAACCACTCAGTCGACTCTGGGGCTTCAACGGACTTTGTTAGTAATCTCCCTCGTGCGTTTTCCCTGATCGACTGACCCCTTCTGTTTTTTGTCAGGGTAACGTTACTTATGGTACTTGTTCCCCCGATCTTCCACCGCTCAGGGTATGCTAATCTCATTTCCATTCCCAGAATTGCCCGCCTTTCACCCGGTCTATGGCAAGTCCACGACTTCTTTCCATCGGACATCATGTAATAAACCCGTCCTACTTAGCGATACCCACGGAACCCGACGGCAGCAACCACACCCCTGCATTCACGAAATCTTCGGCGACACAGGAGGCCCACGACGCCGCGATGAAAGTGACGAAAGGCCTAGCTCTTACCGGGTTCCGGGCGCTCTTCGACTCTGCCTTCTTTGAAGAGGTCAGCAGTTTTCCCTCGTTTTTTTTTTTGCTTTTACTCGGTGCTTCGGATGTTGAAATGGATATATATTTCCTCTTGGAACAGGTGCAGCTCGCGTTTGAAGAGGATAAAAAGACACGGGATCAGAAGAAGCGGAGTGGATTGTTCTGAAATGCTTATCTTTACGCTCCAGCTGTGAATCATATTCCCTGTTTTGGATCGGGTGGCTCTTCTTTTTTTATTGTTTCCTCCTGGAACGATTATCATTCGGACATGTAGCCCCACCCGCCTGGCGCGGATGGTTACGTTTTTTTTTTTTTGGAATGCACCAACGGTTTGTTCTCGATATGCGGCTATGCCCGGTAGAGACTAATTCACCCACAATCGATGGATCGAGGTTGATTGAGGTCAGCGGACAAGGGATAAGACCCGAGACTCATAGTCCTGGCGCTCACCCATGATCATGTTCCTTGGTTTCGAGCTCATGACCTCTCCAAGTTCCAGCCTTGTTCTGAGTGCATCTCACTGTAACGAACGATATCATCTTGCCCCATCTCGAAGTCACTACCGTGACATATTCCTTGCAAGGGACTACAGATCGCCTTCAACCTCTGAAAGCTCAGCTGATCAGAGAGTGGTCCAAGGAAGACTTGCATGTTCAAAACCCCATGGAAATTATCATAAACGCATGTGACATATACGGAATAGCCCTTGGTACCAAAGCAAAAAACATGGAAAAGATCTACAATAAATGGTCATAAATTTGCGATATAGATGGTTGATCCCTTGAATGTCCAGTATAACATGCACTGTCATTGTTCTGTCATGGTCATCATTGCGACGCGGCTGCAGGAGCAGGAGCAGGCGTAGAGGTCACAGGCGTGATAGCGGCACCGTCAGCTTTAGCGGCCTCCTTTTCCAGCTGCTCTCGAATCATCTCCTCGCGGCGTGCCTTGGCCGCCTTTGTCGCGTGCTGCTTGGATTTAGGCACTGCGGCTTCTGCGACCATTCTGGTCAGGGGTGAAAAGAAGGGTATATTGTTAATTTGTGATGAGTGGAGATCAAAACTGACCGTTCAAGTTCGCGACGCTCTTCATCCGACTCGTCTGGGACTGCAGATTTGAATATGGCACCGGCGAGGAGCAGGCCCTGTGCGGAGAGAACCAACCAGCTTGTTAGAAAACGGTACACCACATGAATCAACGACGATGCTTTGCCTGACCTTGGCACGGTTGTAGAGCACCTGGTCGGTTTGGCCCGGTTCTTTCAGTACATGATCCACGACCTGTTGCAACGTAAGATTTGACATGATGCACATGATGGGCTCTCAATGACGCACCTCTCGTAGCACTTGAGTGACTTCCAAACGTGCACCACGCCATGATGCGAGCAAGATCTGCGAGACGAGAGGGATGTAAAATCCAGAGAGAAAAAGAAAAAGTCGAGAATGGCCACCTTTCCAGTGACGTCCATCTCCAACGCTCGAAGCTCTTCTTCAGACGGTTCACCCTTGGCTTGTAGCTTTTCCATTTCCTAAATCATATCATCCACACACATGAGGACGAAAATCCAATTCATTCCGAAAGGTGGGATGTAAATTACCTGCATCACGTCCCGCACGCTGAGCCTGTAATTCGGACGAGGTCAACTATGAGGCTAAAATATGAGCAAGATGAGCACCCACGCGCTTCCGATCACACCCCAAACGTCTTTCGCCAACGTCCCTTTTTCTTTCAGGCGGGAGAAGAAACCAGGTCTAGAAACTCGGGTTGGATAGGGATGAGAAGGCGCAAAGGGGTGAACTCACATGCCAAGAAACTTCCGCGACTTGAGGAACGTTGAGGCTTTCATCATGTACACGTTCCCTATCGTATGCAGCAGCTACAGAAAGGGGGGGATATCCATCAGCACATCCAACCTTCGAATATCAAAAACAAACCCACCTCCACCCCAAAGCTTTCCAACTTGAGATCCTCCGCTTCCCTCTTCATCTTTTCTTCATACGCCGCCGTCTCCGGATCGTCCTTTTCGCCAGGGTGCTTGGCCTCGACGAACGGCCTCAACCGCTCGATCATCTTGGCAGAAAGCATCGCGACACGCGCCTCCATCACCTTCTTGCGCTCCCTCTCCTGCTCACGAAGTTTCTCCCGCTGTTCTTGAGAGAGCTTGGCGCGCTTGCGAGCGGCCTCCTTTTGGCGCTCTTTCTCCTTCTCTTTGTCTTGGGCGGTGGCCGTTGTGGGGGAGGAGGGCGAGGCGTTGGCGGAGCCCGCGTGTGATACAATGGAGGTCAGGGTGGGTGGTGCAGGGGGTGCGTCTGGGGAGGAAGAGGAGGACGGGCCGCTGGTGGGCTTGGGCGGTGTCGCGGGCCGCGGGGCGGGCGGGGTTCCTGTGGCGGTAGCACCATTCAGGTGGTGAGGCGGTGGCGGTGGTACTGGAGCGCCACTGATGGGGGAGGTGGAGGTTTTGTTGATAGAGGAAGAAGAAGAGGTGCCACTGTTCATCTGTTTCTCGATCTCGGCCTTTTCTTCCTCGGTCATCATCGTGGTCGCGACAGACGTCATGTCTTTCATGATGGATATCTCGCCAATCTGCGGAAAGAGGGGGATGAAGATGACGATTGGAGCCGTGTGGAGCGATGGGGAGACGCACGTAGTCCACGAACCGCTCGCCTCCGAAGACGTTGGCGAAGAATCCAGCGGCGTCATCGATGTTGATGGCGCCTTCTTTGTCAACCTGGAAGAAGGACGATGGTTTAGGTTTGATCATCCGTGAAATTGCTCAAATGGGGGACGCACCATTGACTTTCCATTCTTGTCATAAACAGCTCGTAGATTCTGTGTCGTGTGACTCGTCATTGGTTATCCATGAAAGGACAAAGTCGGGGTCCACGTACAGGATCTGCGAGTACTTGATAGGCTTTACTGCAAATCAAGATCAGCAAATCACAGGCATAGGATTGGACGACCGGATGCATACTAACCTTATGTCCTTGAACTTCTCCTCTGCGTCGGGCGATTGATTCTTGTCGGGATGATACTATCAAAGAGTGCATTAAGATATATGCGCCATTAAACGAATGCAGTGCACACCATCATAGCCTGCTTCCTATAAGCCTTTTTCAATGTCGTATCATCTGCATCCGTCTGTACGCCGAGCTGTTGCAAGATGTGGGACTCGTAAGGGCACCCCCTAGAATGAATAACGCACGAGGTCGTAATATTCTGTTTCGACTGGCGCCATTGCTGTGGTCGTGAGTAGCGGGGAGTGCAATTAGTGGTGGGGGTCGTTAGCAAGGCGCAGCGGTGCTTACGTCATAACCCCTGTCTGGTCAACATTGACATGGGGAAGAAGAAGAAAAAGGCAAGTCAGAAATCGCTTCAACAAAAGATCTCTTGCCCACTCTCGCCGCAGGCAGCCCAACCAGACGGAACATACTTTCTCGTCGTCGAGCCATGGGGAACCCCAGGCCACCCCAACTTTGTCAACAACGTCGCCGGCTGGTTCGAGATGATGCTCGCGGACGAACATCAGGACATGCGAGTCGACGTCGTATATACCCAAAAACAAGTAGGGGACTTCCCCGTACCATTTAATCTCCTAAATCGCCGACATTCTCCAGCATACCCATGTCATTATCGAGTTCTGCAGAATATTCGACCCGCAGCCGTTCATTGGAGCCCACCGCCACGCAGAGTTTCTATCTTCGCCGTGGAATCAAGGTTCGGAAGGACGGGTTTCGTACGTTTACGAGTACAATTATCCAAGCTACGGGGACCCAGCTCGCATGGGTACGTTCTTTCCATCATTTTGACGCTCGTCGTTGAATCCGATTCTCAGGTTGGGCAGTTAAAATCCCAGAATACGAGTCCTTACCCGGACACTTCCCCATTCAGTCTCCCTATCCGTCTCCATCTCTAGCGCCCCCTCCTCCAAGCCACGCGCACTGGGCTCTACGTCCGCGAAATGTCAGCATACAACCCACTCATGATACCGAGTATAGAGTCCCCCCGGTCCCACAAATGCCACCCACAGAAAAGGTCAGTGTTTGGTTTTTTCAGTTGTATTCCAGTTTGTCAAAAACGTTCCGACAGGTTACCTTTTATATCATCACGATTTCTTCCTTGAAGCTTATACCCTGGCAGTATCCGGACTCTCAAATCCTCTCCACATATGATCCGTCCCCTAGCTCGTCGAACAAATTTCCGGTTCCGAAGCGTGACCCATACGAAGGTATGTTTTATCGCGGAGGTCTGCTATCCTCGACTTTGCAAATCATTCTTTCAATAGAAGACTCCAAACGTGTATTAAATCCCTTGCGATACGACACGCACATCAAAGAAGAACGCGCACTTCCACAAGTATCCGCCAAACGAGAGGATCCAGTTCCCGAGTGTATGGACATCGTTTGAATGTCTACCCCATCTTGCAGAACTCACAGATACCTTTTTAGTCGATGAAACTGATGACTTTCTCAATTCAATGCTCCCGGCGAAGAAAGAAGAGCAGACTGATGATCTCACCTCTTTGAAAAGACGTCAATTGCCGACGAAGGAAGAACCGACTGATTTCGCTTTGCCTGCAGTCAAAGGTTAGTCGGGTTTGCCCCTGTCGAACATCTCTCTCAAAGTCACGGCGCGGGCAGATGAAGAATACAAGCCCTCCCCTGCGCTTCTTGCAGCTTTCGCGACTTTACCGCAAGATCATCTCCACAAGCAAGTTTCAGGTTTGGATAGGAGATCTCCGTACCCGTCAACGACGGATGCAATGAAACGTGGGGTTACTTTCTGTTTGGTTTCATTAGAGGTCGTCTGAAGAATGTTGTCCAGAGGAAGCCGATTATAAGCCGTCTGCTGCACTGGTTGCCGCCATGGCAAGCCTTCCGCCCAACTATCTCAATGGCGGTAGCGTCAAGCAAGGACATCGTGATGGTGAAAGTGGAAAAAAGAGTGACACACACAAGCATCTCAACCGCACAGCAGCGTCTTCACTGACAAGGGGACGGTCGACGACTCTCGCGTCACCAGGGCCATCTTCAAGTGGAATCAAGATGGAACGGGAGGAAGTACTGGCAAGGGGACGGTCGACGACTCTCACTTCACCAGGGCCATCTTCAAGTGGAATCAAGATGGGACGAGAGGAAATACTGGCAAGGGGACGGTCGACGACTCTCGCGTCACCAGGGCCATCTTCGAGTGGAATCAAGATGGAACGAGAGGAAGTGCGGGTCAAGGCTGAGCCAGGGAGTATATTTTCTCCAGCGCATACTCAGAAGACCCACGATCCGAGGCTCGCTTGGCGAGGTAAGCGGTTCTTTGATATGCCTAGAAGACCCTTGGAGTGATTTGTGTTTGTATTGGCAATGACGGCGCTCCAGATAACCTGAAGCATGTACGAGATTCAGAAGGACAGGAGGGGGAGCGGGGTAAGTGTTTCTTCGGGTATATGTTCAGTGCAATGGCTGACTCTTGTCATCATGAGGGGCGGCCAAGAGGCTTAGATTGTAACCGGGGTCATGAGGCCCTTCTTTTATCTTGTTGTACAGTTTCATCTGTATTTTTGTCGTTGGCTCAATCCACAAATTTTGCGGCGTTGATTCTGACGATCCATGAATGTATAGAGACGGTAATAGACAATGTGGATACAACGGGGTGATGCGAAGCAAGATGTAAAATGTAAATGTAGTGTAGATTCCAATGGACAGAACTATAAAAAAAACCGATTCTAATAATAACAATAACGAACCTATGAACGATGACACGTTTACGCCTGGACGTCCGTCTCCGGACCAGACTGCGACGAGAACCTGACCGCCTTTTTGGGCGGAAGCTGGTCAGCGCTGGCATGTGGCGACGAACCGGCCGACGAAACGGATGACGGCGCGGACGAGCCGTTGCGCAGTCTCGGGAAGAATCGCGGAACGCGGAATTTGAGGAAGGACGACGAGGAAGACGAGTGGGAAGAGGGCGAGAGGTGGGATGTCACTGTTGTCGAGGATGCGGATGCTGGTGAAGCGCTTGTCCTCGAGGTCATTTCTGGTGTTGGGTTGGAGAGCTCCCTCTGTTTCATTGAGGAACGGGGGGGTGGGGGAGGGAGCGCGAATGGGCGGGATGATGATTTGTCGTAGGGGTGCGTGTGGTAGTGGCGGTGGGGGTGGTGGGGGAGTGAGCCGGATGAGTGGCTACGCTGGGAATAATGGGAACTGGAACCGGCGGAGAGGGGGCGGAAATGGGGGGTGCGGGAGATATGGAGACCCATGGCTATTTGCTCGACGGTGGGGCGTGAAGTCGAGGGGTCGTGGTCCCGGCCGCGTGGGTATGTGGGCAGAGTGCTCTCTGCGGGGGTGGAGATCATGCCCGTCCTCTGAAAACGATGAGAATGCAGGACGACGGTGAGGTGAAATGGAGAAGTCACTTTTTGGGACCGACTCTTGGGCGTGGATCCGAGAAGAGAGCGGCGGACGGAGGTGATGATGCGCGACGCTGTTTTTTGGGGTTGCTCATCGGGTTCAGCGCGCGAGGAATGTGGCTTCATGACGGGGAGAACAGCGAGCAATGTCACCAGGTTATGTTTAGAGCAGTCATGCGGCGCAGCGGATAATCCCGTGCCGAGTGGCTGTACACCGTGCCTTCCCTTCTACTCTAACTGTGGAAACGTTTGTCGACAGACATGGATACATCACCCGAACGCACACGAGCTGCTGTATTCCGCATATGCCAGATGCGTCAGACGCCTCATACCGGCCTAGCTTGCACACCCGTCACCGAAGGCCTCCACGCGAAGTTAATCCCCGAGCCAATCGTAAATGGGTCAGTATGAATGGGTCCCGTGTTGCTCGGCACCTCTCCACCGCGGAAATGCGTCGGACCGTCTCGGTCGCAGCTTATTCCAACCACACCAACAAACGCAACTATTTAGATATTTCGATTTTCTCAAGGGTTTCGCGCATTGTCTGTTTGGCCTCTTTCGCTTGATGTTCTGGCTCCCTTTTCTCTTTTGGAACGTGCCAAGTGCTTCCATGACCACCCTGGACTCCCAATCCGATATACAAAGTCTTGGAATATGGCTACGACGATTGACGATTGGCTGGAAGAGCCATGTTCCGCGACGTCCCCCTTTCCGGAATTTCTTCGCCCCGTATAGATCACTTCAATTCGTTTCAATAACTTTATGCCCGATGTCTTCTGATGCAGGATACGCAGTGGCGTCGTGGCCTGGTGGTGCAATGGCATATTGGCGTCGCCTCCGGACACAGTGAATCCGCTCGTCTAGGATGGCTCCCGTTCGATTCGGATTCAGGCCTTTGTGTTGGTACTGAAATCGTTCTGGATTTCCCTCAACGTGGCGCTGTCTTTCTAATTTTCTCTCACTAGGATGCTTTCCTTGTCAGAATAATTCGTCACTGCCAGAGTATTTGCTTCTGCATCAAGGAAGGATACCCATTGCATCGACCCTGTAACGCAATGGCACTGCGATCCAACGTAAAGTTGCGTTGCAGATTTGTCTGTTCGATCTAGGACCGGGTCACTGTGGAGGTTAATGTTAAATTTTTGCTCTCGTCCCATTGAGTACTTAAATGGGTCCTCACCTCACCTTATTCTGTTCAAAGTGGAGGCTTGAGGCCAAGGTAGTTAACTACGAGGCTGTCATGACCTCGTGGTACAGTGGTAGCGCGGCCTCGAAAGATCAACCCAATTCATTCTTGCGAGGATGCCCCTTCGATTAGAGGCCAGGTCATACTTGATCGGAATTTTGAAGATTATACTGGCGTTATCTTTTTGCTCTTCTGGACTCTTGGACCTTGTTGCCCTTCGGATTCAATGGCGATAACCTACATATGTCTCTATCGCTGGCTACGTTCTCTGTGATGCTTGTTGTGCTGTTACAACTTGTTTGAGCCTTTCAGGCCGATCCTTTTTCCGACAAGAAGTGCATGGTTGCTGGGATTCGTGACCTTATTTGATCTAGGCGAAGCCATAAGTGTGGTCATGGATTGGGCCGCAATTGTCACCAGAGGAGATCGGTATGCCTTGACGAAGACTCTGTCCTTCTAGCGCAGCAGTTAACATTGCAGCCACAACCGCAATGGTTGTCTGGCTAGGAGTTCTGTTCGATTCAGGACAAGGGCATATCCCACTCTCGCAGTAACTTTTTACTGTCTCAAAATCCATCCAATGCTGGGACAATGTTCCAACGTGACCTCAAATAGGATTATTTATCGGTCTGGTGAAGTGGTCTTATTCGCGCGTTTCAAGAATTTGCCACCGTCAGTACCCGTTCGATCCGGGCCCAGACGTCAGCTGTGATAACGTGCAAAGTTTTTCGCCCTTGAAACTCCTTCCTGAGAACGCTCAGTGGCTTTCGCGAATGCCTCCGTCGAGTCGGGTCTGGCATCATTAATAAATAAAATTTCGCGACCCTAATCATCCTATGGCCTCGTCCGCAACTCGACTGGTAAACTGACGGGTCGGTGAGAGGGATGTCTGTTGACAGGGTGGGGGGCTCTAACCCGCTGCTGTGTCCACTAGACCTTAAGCTTGGTTTTATTGTCTTTCCTATTGCTCAACCCCCCTCAAAGAAATCGCGTGGTGCCCGCGAATTGGAGGGGTCACTGCCTCCACGCCACTAAGCTGATAGCCTTGGTCCATTCAATGTCCAGTGCAAATCACGATCTCGGCGTTTTTGCCAACTTCAATGGTTACTAAACATCACCTGTGGCCTCAAATCTTCCTCATGGGCGTTGTCTCCACTGGCAGGATTAAATCTTCGACCGAGACCTGGTAGCACAGTGGTAGCGCGACTGTAAGCTTGTGTTTGCCATCTCAGATGCCATTTCAGACTTGCACAGTGGGCTCCTGTTCGATTCAGGGTTAGGTCTATTATTGGTGAGAGGTCGTGTCACGGTGATAAATCATGCTTTTCTGAGTCGAATTCACTCTTTGGAATCGCCCCGGAATTGCCACGAACCCTCGAGTCTCGACCCGTTCTTTAAGCTTCAAGTCGAGTGTGTGTGTGCAGAGGAACAGTACGTATCCTGTCCACTACTTGGTGTCATGTACTTACTCATGGCTAGTATGATCCAACCTTCAAATGCACACAACCGATCCGGTAGCGCAGTGGTTAGTTGTGCCGAACTGCGAACGTAGCGCTACAGTTCGCCTTGGTGGAATTGTGCTGCTACTGGCAGGCTCCTGTTCGATCCAGGAACAGCAGCGCGTGGATCTGCGGCCTGTCATTTCCAACACGCTGAACCACTTTTGCGCAAGGCAAACGGCGTCGTACAGTAGGATGCGCTGTTCTGGTCTCAACCAAACCTCGGAGCGCTCCACACTTAACTATCAGCTTTGGCAGATCTAGGAATTGTACTTTTGGGTTCCCCTCGACGTGGCGTTTTTTTTTCTCATTTTGTCACTCGGCGCCTTTCTTGGCAGAAAAACTCGCCACTGTATCTGGGAACATCTTGCCCAGGTCGGGCTCGAAACTGTCTTCTGAATCAAGAAAGGAATCAAAGGATACCCCTTGCGTCGACCCGATAACATAAGTGTCACAATATAAAGTTATGTTGCAGATTCCGAGTTCGAAGTTTACGAGAACTCGGTTATTCCAGACAGCCCCCGCCAAATTTTTCGTGCGCAATGTATCGTGCTCACTTACTGTTGGCCTGTGTTTGTCATCGCCTCCGGTCGCGATCACGTGTCTCCTTATATATATATACTCGTTATCGCGTTTTCTATTCCTCAGTCGTCTATCCTTCTACCCTGACGCTGAGGAGTAAGTGCCTGTTACCTATCACCCATCTTCTACACTTACTCATAGTCGTGTAGTCTCGATTGTGTGCTCTAGGTATAGAATGATTAGTCGTCTATCCTTCTACCCTGACGCTGAGGATCTCGATCGTGTGCTCTAGGTCCTGCCCTTACAGGTTATGGGCCCTTAAACCGGCTGATCAAGACACGTCAATCTCTCAGGGTTCCCTCCGCGTACTGTTAT
>Ga0307516_10003736_pt1 | contig 19353 bp, 19 predicted proteins | sample 19_EM_MG_FD_203310 | JGI IMG/M metagenome (GOLD analysis project Ga0307516, IMG submission 203310) | Populus trichocarpa ectomycorrhiza microbial communities from riparian zone in the Pacific Northwest, United States - 19_EM | ecosystem: Host-associated > Plants > Roots > Unclassified | place...
CAATTCGGTGCGCAACTTGGCGTCGAGGTTGGACAGCGGCTCGTCGAACAGGAACACCTGCGCCTCGCGCACGAGCGCACGCCCGATCGCCACGCGCTGGCGCTGGCCGCCCGAGAGCTGCGCCGGCTTGCGCGCGAGCAGCGTGTCGAGCTGCAGCATCTTCGAGGCGCGCTCGACGCGGCGGGTGATCTCGGCCTTCGGCAGCCCGGCCACGCGCAGGCCGAACGACATGTTGCGTTCGACGTTCATCGTCGGATAGAGCGCATACGACTGGAACACCATGCCGATCGCGCGATCCTTCGGGTCGGCCCAGGTCACGTCGCGGCCGCCGATGTGCACGCTGCCGGCGTCGACGTCGATCAGCCCTGCGACCGCGTGCAGCAGCGTGGACTTGCCGCAACCCGACGGGCCCAGCAGCACGAGGAATTCGCCTTCGACGACGTCGAGATCGAGGTTCTCCAGCACGAGCGTCGAGCCCATGCGCACCCCGAGTTGTTTGATGGAGACGTTCAATTCAACCCTTTACGGCGCCGGCGGCGATGCCCCGGACGAACCAGCGACCCGAGACGAGATAGACGGTCAGCGGCACGAACGACGTCAGCAGCGTGGCCGCCATGTTGACGTTGTAGAGGCGCTCGCCCGTGGTGGTGTTGATGATGTTGTTCAGCTGTACCGTCATCGGCAGCCAGTCGTGGCCGGCGAACACGAGGCCCAGCAGGAAGTCGTTCCAGATCGCCGTGACCTGCATGATCATCGCCACGACGACGATGGGCAGCGACATCGGCAGCATCAGCTGCACGAAGATGCGCCAGAACCCGCCGCCGTCGATGCGCGCCGCCATGAACAGCTCGTGCGGCACGCCGGCGTAGTAGTTGCGGAACAGCAGCGTCATCACCGGCATGCCGAACAGCGTGTGGATCAGCACGACGCCCGGAAGAGTGCCGAACAGCCCCATCGCGGCGAGCGATCGGATCAGCGGAAACAGCATCACCTGGTAGGGAATGAAGGCACCGGTGAGGAGAACGGCGAACAGGGCCTGCGCCCCGCGCGGCCGCCAGAACGACAGCGCGTAGCCGTTCAACGCGCCCAGCAGGATGGACAACACCGTGCTGGGCACGACGATGGCCACCGAGTTCATGAAGCCGGTGCGGATGCCGCCGCACTCGAGGCCCGTGCAGGCCGACATCCAGGCCTGCGCCCACGGCGCCAGCGTGATCTTGACGGGCAGCGCGAACAGGTTGCCCAGGCGGATCTCCTCCATCGGCTTGATCGATGTGACGATCATCACGTACAGCGGGAGGAGGAACAGCAGCGCCGCGGTGACGAGGAACACATGCAGGCCGATGCGCGCCGGTCGTGGCAGCCGGCTGCCGGGACGGCGACGCGCGGCCGCACGGCGCTCGGCAACCGCTTCCTCTCCCAGCCCGTGGCTCGGCACTGCCGCTGCGTTCGTCGCGGTCATCAGGCTACCCTCCGCCGGACGGCTGCGGTGTGACCGACTTCGGAGGGAACGCCTGCTGGCGGCCGGGTGGCGCTCATAAGGCTACCCTCCGCCTGACGGCTGCGGTGCGAGCGCCTTCGGGCGGCCGGGCGGCGCTCATGCCGCAACGCCCTGCGGCTCGCTCGCTCGCAACGCGCGCGCCACGCGCTCGTCGCGGCGTGACGCGTGCGCCCGCGCGTAGAACCAGGGCGCCAGCAGGACCAGCACGGTCAGCAGCAGCACCGTGGAGGCCGCCGACGCGAGGCCGATGTTGGCGCGCACCAGCAGGTTGTCGATGATGAACTTGGCTGGCACCTCGCTGGCGAGGCCGGGGCCGCCCTGGGTCATCGCGACGACCACGTCGAACACCTTGACCACGCTCACCGACAGCAGCACGAAGGCGGTGCCGAACGACGGCCCCATCATCGGCAGCACGATGCTGGCATAGACGCGCCACGGCGGGATGCCGTCGATGCGTGCCGCCATCCACAGGCTCTCGTCGATGCCGCGCAGGCCGGCGAGCATCAGCGCCATCACGAGGCCGCAGGCCTGCCAGACGGCGGCGATGGTGATCGCGTACATCACCGCGTCCTGGCGCACGATCCAGTCGAACGTGAAGCCGGGCAGGCCCCAGCTGCGGATGGTCGATTGCAGCCCGAGCTCGGGGTTGAGCATCCACTGCCAGACCAGGCCGGTGGCGACGAACGACATCGCGTACGGGTACAGGAAGATCGTGCGCAGCACGCCTTCGCCCCGCACGCGCTGGTCGATGAACACCGCGAGCAGGAAGCCGATGGCCAGGCAGCCGATGATGAACAGCACCCCGAACGTGGCCATGTTCTGCAGCGAGAGCGTCCAGCGCTCGCTGTCGAACAGCCGGATGTACTGCCTGGCTCCAACGAAGTCCGGGATCGGCAGCGTGCGCGAGCTGCTCACCGAGATGCGCACGGACCACAGCACGCTGCCGACGTAGACCCACAACACGGTCACCGCCATCGGCACGAGGGCCAGCCAGGCGACGGCGTGGCGGAGGAGGGGTCGGCGAGGGGACGTCGGCAAGCAGCTTCCTCAGCCGTTCTTCAGCGCGGCGACGATCGCCTTGGCTGCGTCGTCCGCCGACTCGCTGGTGTTCCAGAACTTCGTGATGACGTCCTGCAGCGAGCCTTCCAGGTCCGGCGAGATCAGCATCTCGGGCGTGGGCAGCTGGCGCGACACGTCCTTCATGATCGCCACGCCCTGCTGGGCGCAGGCGTCGAGGCCTTTCAGGTCGACGTCGGTGCGGATCGGAATCGAGCCCTTCTTGTTGCTGAAGGCGACCTGCGTCGCGGGCGACGTGAACACCGTGGCCAGCAACTGCTGCGACTTGACCTGTGCGGCGTCGGTCGTCTTGGGGAACACGAACACGTCGCCGGCGACCAGGTAGGGCGACTTCGGACCGAAGCCCGGGAAGCAGCCGAACTCCTTGCCCGCCGTCTGGTGCGCGGTGGCGAACTCGCCCTTGGCCCAGTCGCCCATGATCTGCACGCCGGCCTTGCCGGAGATCACCATGGCGGTGGCGTCGTTCCAGTTGCGATTGGGCGAGCCCGCGTCCACGTAGTTGTGCAGGCGCTTGAACGAGGTGAGCAGCGCCTTGAACTGCGGCGACATCACCATGTTGGCGTCCTTGTCGCGGTACAGCTTCATGTACATCTCGGGGCCGCCCACGTGCGCGAGCCACGCGTAGAACGTGATCTTCTCCTGCCACGGCTGGCCGCCGAAGGCGAGCGGCACGATGCCGGCGGCCTTGAGCTTGTCGAGGTCGGCGAAGAACTCGTCCGGCGTCTTCGGCTCGGCCGTGATGCCGGCCTTGGCGAACGCCGGCCTGGAGTACCAGAACCAGGCCGGCATGTGGATGTCCACCGGCACCGCGTAGTAGTGACCCTTGATCCTGATCGAGTTCAGGATCGGCGTCGGGAGGATCTTGTCCCAGTTGTTCCTGGCCGCCACCACGTCGACGTTGTTGAGCATGCCCTGGTCGATCAGGTCGAGGAACTGCTTGGACGTGTTGAACTGCGCCGCGGTGGGCGGCGTGCCGCCGACCATGCGGTTGACGGCCGCGGCGCGCGCCTGCTCGCCGCCGGCGATTGCCGCATCGACCCAGGTGCCGCCGGCCTGCGTGTAGGCAGTGGCCAGTTCCTTGACGGCCGCGGACTCGCCGCCGGAGGTCCACCAATGCAGCACCTCGGCCTTGTTCGCCTGCGCATGCGCGCCTTCGTGAACGCTCATGAGCGCGCCGCATGCGAGTGCGAGCCCGAGGGTCAGGCGAGTGGTCTGGTTGCGCATGTCTTGTCTCCTTGCTTGTTTGATTGTCTTGTACCGCGACGCCCGCACCGGTCGCATCGGTGATTTCAAAGCCGCGCTTCCAGGAACTGCTTGAACGCGAGTGCGCTGTCCTTGGGGGTGCGCACCTGCGTGGCGTAGTCCACGTGCACGATGCCGAAGCGCTTCTCGTAGCCGTAGCTCCACTCGAAATTGTCCATCAGCGACCAGGCGAAATACCCGCGCACGTCCACGCCCTGGCGCATCGCCGCGTCCATGGCCGCGAGGTGGCTGTTGAAGTAGCGGGCGCGCTGCACGTCGTGGACGTGGCCGTCCTGCACCGCGTCGTCGCTGGCCAGGCCGTTCTCGGTGATGTAGACCGGCGGCAGCGTCGGATAGCGCTGCTTGAACTCCAGCAGCAGGTCGCGCAGGCCGTCGGGAAACACCTCCCAGCCCATCTGCGTGCGCTCGACACCCGGCAGTGGCTTCACCACGAAGCCGTGCCCGCCGTCGCTGGCGATCACCTGGCGGAAGTAGTAGTTGATGCCCAGGAAATCGAGCGGCACGCCGATCGCGGCCATGTCGCCGTCGCGGATCGGCGCCTTCGCGTCCGGCCACAGGTCTTGCAGCGGTGCGGGATAGTGGCCGAGCAACAGCGGGTCGAGCGGCCAGTGGTTGGAGCAGGCCGCGGCGCGCTCGGTGGCGATGCGATCGGCGCTGGAGTCGCTGGCCGGCGTCACCGCGCAGACGTTGGCGACCAGGCCCACCGGCGCGGCGTCGTTGGCACGCAGCGCCGTCGTGCCGAGCCCGTGTCCCAGCAGCAGGTGATGCATCGCCTCGACGCCGTAGCGCACGTCGGTGAGGCCGGGCGCGTGCCGGCCCTCGCTGTGGCCGATGAAGGCCGAGCAGTACGGCTCGTTGAGCGTCATCCAGCCGGCCATGCGGCCCTTGAAAATCCGGCCCATGGCCTCGGCGTAGTCGGCGAAGCGGTACGCTGTCTCGCGATTGAGCCAGCCGCCGCGGTCCTGGAGGTACTGCGGCAGGTCCCAGTGGTACAGCGTGGCCCAGGCGGCGATGCCCTTGGCGTCGAGCTGGTCCAGCAGGCGCTTGTAGAAGTCGATGCCGCGGTCGTTGATGCGGCCGTTCGAGTCCATCACGCGCGGCCACGCGATCGAGAAGCGGTACGCGTCGAAGCCGAGGTCGGCCAGCAGCGCGACATCCTGAGCGTACCGGTGGTAGTGGTCGCAGGCGACGTCCCCGCTGTCGCCCAGGTGCGTCTTGCCCGGCGTGGCGCAGAACGTGTCCCAGATCGACGGCACCCGGCCGTCGGCGTGCGCCGCGCCTTCGATCTGGTACGACGCCGTGGCAGCGCCGAACACGAAGCCGGGGCGGTTCATCGCCGAGCCGGGCGGTGGAAGAATGGGCGGAATGGCGTTGCTCACGAGGGGCCTTCGCGCGCGGCCAGGCCGCATGAGGCTGAGGGGGTTCGCACCGAACCGGTGGAAATGACGTGGAACCGGTTCCAGTGGCGCGATTCTGCACGGCGGTGCAGGCCGTCGTATCAGTGGAAACACCGACGCGACCCCGGACGCGCGTCGTGCGGCTGCTCCGCAGCGTGGGCCTGGGGCGGACGCGGTGTGGATCGGCGGGGCCGGGCCGCCGGTCCCAGCTCGACCAGGGCAGCAAACGATTACGTTTATTTCGTCGCGAGAGCCAAGGTCGAGCAGCGGGTGCGCGATCATGGCCGCCTGAACCCCGAACCCTTGCCGCGTCATCCGAGAGCGCGGACTATGAGACCCGTGACGAGATTCCTGCAACCCCGCCTGGCCCGCCGTTTTCCTTGCCGAAGCGGAGGGCGCTCCGCGTGAACTACCTGCCCTTTGTTTCGGCTGAATCGTCGCAGCCCTTGCGCAGCGGCACACGCTGGCAGCGCGTCGCGCTCTGGTTCGTGTTCTTCTGGTTCCTGTTCGGCGGCATCGCGCACTTCGCGCTCACCGACCTCGAGGTGCGCATCGTGCCGCCGCAGATTCCCGATGCGCGCGACGTCGTGCTGATCACGGGCATCTTCGAGCTCGCGGGCGCGTTCGGCCTGCTGCTGCCGTGGACGCGGCGCGCCGCAGGCTGGGGGCTGTTCCTGCTGACGTTGTGCGTGACGCCCGCCAACATCTACATGCTGCACATCCACGACCAGTTCGATATCCCGGTCTGGCTGCTGTGGCTGCGCCTGCCGCTGCAGGGGGTGCTGCTGTGGCTGATCCTGTGGGGCAGCCGCTGGCGGGTTCCGCGACGGCATTATTGAACCGATTGCGCGCGGATCGATCGGGTGCGCGCAGGCGTGGCGCCCGCAGGCGCGCGAGGATCAGGTGAGCTCGTTGAGCACCTTGCCGCCTTGCTTGACGACGTACGTGCCGTAGTTGGCCGCGGTGCTGGCAATGCTGCCCACGCCCGAGAGCACGGCCTTGGCCCCGACGCCCACGTCGGTGGCGGCGGCGCCCACGTTGGTGACCAGTGTCTGGGCGTCCGTGCCCAGCGTTGTCGCGAGGTTGGTGGCCGAGGTCGCGCCTTGCGTGACCACGCCCCAGACGTCGCTCATCGCGTTCTCGACATGGACGATGCCGTGGCCGACCAGCTTGGCCGTTTCGGACAGCCCTTCGCCCACCCCCTTGACGCCGTCGACGACCGCCGTCTCGATGCCCTTGGCGACATCCACCGCGCCGGCGCCCAGGGCCTTGACGGTGTAGTAGGCGGCCTCGCCGATGTCCTCGACGCCGGTCAGCAGCGCCTTGCCGACGAATTCGCCGGTGTTCTCGAGCGCGTGCAGCGCCTGTTCCCCGAAGGTCACTTGCGTCCCGTGCTTGCCCGCGCCGGGGGCTGCTGCCGCGGGCCTGGCTTCCGTGGCCTTGGGGACGGCGATCTTCTTCTGCGGCTGGCCGGCTGCCTTGGCCTTGCCCTTGGACACAGGGGTGGCGAAGGGGGCCAGCGCACCGGAAGAGTGGACTTGAGTCATGGTGGAGCTCCGGTTTCGATGCTCGAATATTAGGCGCGCGGCCGTGGCTGGAATCCCCGATGAGCGCGGTAAACCCCCGCCTATATCAACGCGGACATACTCGGGCAAACTGCGGAAAAACGGCGCCGGGACCGCCTTATTCCCTGCTGTCGAGTGCCTGTCCTACGACGCATCGGTTAGGACGCGAGTACGCTGCGCAGGCCGATGCCGACGCCGACGCGTGGCATCGATCTCAACCCAGCCGGAGGTGCCCCATGAAGACGAAGACCCTGTCCCCCAAGAAGGCCGCGGCCGCGAAGACCCGTCGCGGCGCCGCCATCGCCACGCCCACCGACCTGGGCGCCAAGGCCACCAAGGACCTGAGCGGCGCGCTCAACGCCATCCTGGCCGACGTGTTCGCGATCTACCTCAAGACCAAGAACTTCCACTGGCACATGAGCGGGCCGCACTTCCGCGACTACCACCTGCTGCTGGACGACCAGGGCGACCAGATCTACGCGATGACCGACCCGCTCGCCGAACGCGTGCGCAAGGTGGGCGGCACCACGCTGCGCTCGATCGGGCACATCGCGAGGCTTCAACGCGTCTCGGACAACGATGCCGAATTCGTGACGCCGCTGGACATGCTGGCCGAGTTGCACCAGGACAACGTGCAACTGGCCTCCAGCCTGCGCGCAGCCCACGACGTGTGCGACGAGCACAAGGACATCGCCACCGCCAGCCTGATCGAGAACTGGATCGACGAGACCGAGCGGCGCGGCTGGTTCCTCTTCGAGGCGAGCCGCAACGCGGACACCGGCGGTCACTGAAGTCCACCCCGCGGCGCCCGGCTTGCGCGCGGGCCTCGCAGCGGCCGCGCCAGCCGTGGCCGGCGACGTCGATCGCGCTAGGATGGGCGTCATCCACCGCACACCGACAACGAGGAGTTTCCCAATGAAAGGTGATCCCCAGGTCATCGCGCACCTTCAGTCCCAGCTGAAGAACGAACTGACGGCGATCAACCAGTACTTCGTCCATTACCGGATGTACAAGCACTGGGGATTCGACAAGATCGCGAAGAAGGAATACGAGGAGTCGATCGGCGAGATGAAGCACGCCGACCGCCTGATGGATCGCATCTTCATGCTCGATGGCCTGCCCAACCTGCAGGACCTGGGCAAGCTGATGATCGGCGAGACCTTGCTCGAAGCCATGGGCTGCGACCTGAAGCTCGAGGTCACCGCGCAGGCCACGATCAAGGACGGCATCGCGTATTGCGAGGCCGCCCGCGACTACGTCTCGCGCGACCTGCTCCAGACCATCCTCGACGACACGGAGGAGCACATCGATTTCCTGGAGACGCAGCTGGACGTCGCCTCCAAGGTCGGCGAGCAGAACTACCTGCAGTCGATGATGGGCGAGATCGAGTAAAGGTCTCCTGGCCGAGCCAGAAAGCGCAGCCTGGCTGCGCTTTTTTCGTTGTCGCGCCGAACGACTGGGGTCTGGCACCTCCTCGTCCGCGCTACCAGGCCGGCCGAAGCGATGACATTCATCGCGAACGAGCCAATGCCAGACCCCTGCGGCAGCGGACCGGCGCAAAACTGGCCCTGGAAAGGGCTTTGTTTCTGCGCTTGTGAATGCGAACGATTCGCGTTAGTATTGGATCCGAGACCACCGCCACGGACCCGATTCGCATGTCGTCCACCGCCGCCACGAAGATCGTCCCAACGCAGGAGACCCGCCTGTGATCGTCTGCGTCTGCCATCGCGTGTCCGACCGCGACATCGAGCGCGAAGTGCGCCACGGCTGCGACTCCTTCGAGGAACTGCAGGACGAACTGCGCGTGGGCACCGCCTGCGGTTGCTGCACCGACTGCGCCCGCGACACGTTCGACGTGGCCCGTGCCTGCCGTCCGACCGTCGCCGAGGCGCGCGCCGCCAACGCGGCCCGCGTGATTCCCATCGCCCCGGCTCGGTTCGCGGCCTGAATCGCCTGCCGCCACGCGCGTGGCGGGGTGCGTCGGGGGCGTCAGCCCTTGATCACGTGCCAGACGTCCTTGAACTTGTCGCCCGTCGTGTCGCCGGGCTTGGCATCCTTCGAGAACGTGTAGATCGGCGCGCCCTTGTACGCCCACTGCTTGCTGCCGTCGTCGCGCGTGACGATGGACCAGTCGCCGCTGGCGCTGTCCGATGCTTGGGCCGCGACCGGCGGCCACGCGCCGGCGCAGGGGCCGTTGCAGGCGCTCTTGCCGCTGCCCACCGTGTCCTTGTCGAAGGTGTACACCGTGGCGCCCGACGGCGTCGCGAGCACGCCGTTGGCCGGGGCGGCGGGCGCGCCCGCGGCGTGGGCGGCGACGGCCAGCAGGGCGAGGACGGCGGCGATCGAAGAGGTCTTGAACATGGATTCTCCTGGTTGGATGTTGTGACGCGCGAATGCGCTGCCTGCGAAGGGCAGGCAAGTCGCCTCGGTTGATTCCCGGCCGACGGCAAAAGGTGGACGAGGCCGCGACGGCGCCGATGATGCCCGGTGTCAACCGAGTGTTGGCAGCGTCATTTATGCTTGGTTGCGCGGAATTCGCATGAGGGTTTCCGCATGACAACTTTTCGCCGCCTGTCGCGAGACCGGGCGGACGGCGTACGGAGACACTTCGCATGACCGAACCCCGAGGCACCGGCGTCGCGGCCTTCCTGGCCGCTCGCGACTTCCTGTTCCAGCATCGCGAGGACTACGCCACCGCGTACCGCGACTTCCGCTGGCCGCAACTGGGCGAGTTCAACTGGGCGCTCGACTGGTTCGACGCGTTCTCCCAGGGCAACGATGCGCCCGCGCTGTGGATCGTCGACGAGAGCGGGACGTCGGACAAGGTCAGCTTCGCACGCATGGCCGACCGCTCGGCGCAGGTCGCCAACTGGCTGCGCTCGCTGGGCGTCGCGCGCGGCGACCGGGTGCTGCTGCTGATGCCCAACGAGGTCGCGCTGTGGGAGTGCATGCTCGCGTGCATGAAGCTGGGCGCGGTGATCGTGCCCACCACCACGCTGGTGAGCACCGACGACCTGGCCGACCGCTTCGACCGCGGCGCCGTCAGGCACGTGATCTGCACCGCGTCCGCAACCGCGAAGTTCGACGTCTTCCCGGGCGCCTACACCCGGATCGCGGTGGGCACGGCGGGCGGCGCGCCCCCGGGCTGGCAGGACTTCGCGAATTCGAACGCGCAGTCGACCACGTTCAGGCCCGACGGCCCGACGCAGGCCAGCGATCCGCTGTTCCTGTACTTCACGTCGGGCACCACGTCCCAGCCCAAGCTGGTGCTGCACAGCCACCAGAGCTACCCGGTGGGCCACTTGTCGACGATGTACTGGATCGGCTTGAAGCCCGGCGACGTGCACTGGAACATCAGTTCGCCGGGCTGGGCCAAGCATGCGTGGAGCTGTTTCTTCGCGCCGTGGAACGCGGGCGCGACGATCTTCATCTACAACTACGCACGCTTCAACGCGCCTGCCGTGCTGGACGTGCTGGTCAGGAACAAGGTCACCTCGCTGTGCGCGCCGCCCACGGTGTGGCGCATGCTGATGCAGCAGGATCTCGCCAGCTACAAGACGTCGCTGCGCGAGCTGGTAGGTGCGGGCGAGCCGCTGAACCCCGAGGTGATCGACATCGTGCAGCGGGCCTGGGGCATCACGATCCGCGACGGCTTCGGGCAGACAGAGACGACCGCGCAGGTCGGCAACCCGCCGGGCCAGAAGCTCAAGCCCGGCTCGATGGGGCGGCCGTTGCCCGGCTACGAGGTGGCGCTGCTCGACATCGACGGCCAGCCTGCCCAGGAAGGCGAGATCTGCCTGACGCTGTCGCCGCGCCCGATCGGGTTGATGCTGGGCTACCAGGACGACGACGAGAAGACGTCGGAGGCGATGCGCGACGGGCACTATCACACCGGCGATGTCGCCTCGCGCGACGCCGAGGGCTACATCACCTATGTCGGTCGCGCCGACGACGTGTTCAAGGCCTCCGACTATCGCATCAGCCCGTTCGAGCTCGAGAGCGTGCTGATCGAGCACGAGGCCGTGGCCGAGGCCGCGGTGATCCCGTCGCCCGACCCGATCCGGCTCGCGGTGCCCAAGGCGATCCTGATCCTGCGCGCCGGGTTCGCGCCCAGCCCCGAGCTGGCGCAGTCCATCCTCGCATTCGCGCGCTCGCGCCTGGGCTCGTACAAGCGCGTCCGCATCGTCGAGTTCGGCGAGCTGCCGAAGACCTTGTCGGGCAAGATCCGCCGCGTGGAACTGCGCCAACGCGAGAACGCGCGCCAGCCGGGCGACGTGTGGCCCCTGGAGTTCCGCGAACCCGAGAAGGGCGAGTGAGCACCCCTCGACAGGCGGTCACGGTTCGATGATCGCCAGGATGTTGCCCTCGGTGTCCTTGAACCACGCGGCCTTGGCACCGCCCGCGGTGATCGCGCCGCTGGGACTGCGTTCGCCGGGCATGTCGTCGTGCTCGAAGACCACGCCGCGCCCCTTGCCCCGGTCGGCTCGGCTCGGTTCGGCCGGGAGCGGCGATACAGCGGCACAATCCGGCATTCGACACGATGAAAGGACACGCCATGTCTGGATCTGGAAGCGAACTGCCGGCTACCCTCAAGACGGGCATCGAAAGCCTCTCCGGCATGAGCATGGGCCACGTGCAGGTCCACTACAACTCGGCGAAGCCGGCCCAGCTCAACGCCCTGGCCTTCGCACAGGGCGCGGACATCCACGTCGCGCCCGGCCAGGATCGCCACGTGGCGCACGAGGCATGGCACATCGTGCAGCAGCGGCAGGGTCGCGTCGGCGACAACGCGCGCACGCACATCGGGCTGTCGCGCGACGAGCGGACCCTGGAAGTCGAGCGCGATCTGCTGGCGAAGCGCACGCCACGCTGACCAGCCAGAAGTCTTCGAGGAACCATGCAACTCTTCGACAGCGCGTTCAGCCCGTTCGCCCGCAAGGTCCGGATGGTCCTGGAGTTCAAGGGACTGGAATTCCAGGTCAAGGACGGGCTTCTCAAGTCCAGCCATGCGGATCTGAAGGCCGTCAACGGACGGGTCGAGGTGCCGACCCTGGTCGATGGCGACACGGTCGTCGTCAACTCCAGCGACATCGTCAGCTACCTCGAACATCGCTATCCCGATCGGGCGGTCTACCCCGGCGCTCCAGACGCTCGAGTCCACGCGCGCGCCTGGGAGCGAACCGCGGACGGTTTCATCGACCCGATCCTGGTGGACATCTCGTACTGGAAGTGGGCCGAACGCCCGGACACGATGCCGACGGGACTCCTTGAAGCCGCCCGCGCGGATCTGGCGCTCGTCTACGAATCGCTCGAGGCCGAACTCACGGACCGCGAGTACGTCAGCGGGCCCTTGTCCATTGCGGATATCGCGCTCTTTCCGCACATCGCCAGCGCGCGGGCGCTGGAAGTCGGCTACTCGCGAGACCGGCATCCCAACATCGTGAGCTGGTTCACGCGGATGAGATCGCTGCCGATCTGCGCGGCCGACCTGAAGCGTACGCGCGATTTCATGGCCGACATGGGTGGCAATGGCCTCGAGAAGAAGAAGATCTTCTGGCGTGGCGACCGCGTCGAATGGATCCTCGCGCGCGGCTTCCACGATTGGTTCTTCAATGAGATACAGGCGCACCGCGTCCTTTGGCCGGGCCTGGCATTGCCGGCACCGCTGAAGCGGAAGATCACCCGTTGATCCACGAGTCAGGAAGATTCGAAATGCGCAGAAACTCCAACATGCCCGCCGGAACGGTCCATCACCTGTCCATCGACAGCCAGGTGCTCGCCGGCAACCTGCTCGGGGACCCCACCCTGCGCGCCATCGACGTCTACGTCCCGGCGGGGCATGAGGGCAGCGGCCTTCCGCTGTTGGTCGACGTCGTGGGATTCACCGCAGGCGGGCCGGTGCACACCAACTGGAAGAATTTTGGCGAGAACCTTCCCGAGCGACTCGACCGGTTGATTGCGACCGGCGAGATGCCGCCCGTCGTCGTGGCCTTCCCGGACTGCTTCACCCGACTCGGTGGCAATCAGTATGTGAACTCGGCCGCGACAGGCCGCTGGGACGATTTCCTGCGGACCGAGGCGGTACCGTTCGTCGAAGCCACCTTCGGCTGCGGCGGCCAGGGCCGGCGAGGCCTCTTCGGCAAGTCGAGCGGAGGCTACGGCGCAATCGTCCATGCGCTGCTGCATCCAGGCTTCTGGAGCGCGGCGGCAGTGCATTCCGGCGACATGGGGTTCGAACTGCTTTACCGGCACGAATTCGTGCCGGTGCTCAGGGCGCTGGCCAAGGAGCCCGGGATCGGCAATTGGATCGATGCCTTCTGGCAAGCGAAGAAGGCCAAGGACAGCGACGTGCACATCCTCATGATGCTGGCGCAAGCTGCGAGCTTCGACCCGGACCCTTCGGTGCCCTATGGCGTTCGCCTGCCGGTAACGCTCGATACCTGCGAGCTGATCCCGGAGCGCTGGGCGAACTGGATGGCCTGGGATCCGTTGAGCCTGGTAGAAGAACACGGGCGCGGATTGGCCGCGCTGAAGGCCCTGTACATCGATTGCGGCGACATCGACCAATACAACCTGGTCTATGGCGCAAGGCGAATGCACAAGCGGCTGGTCGCCATGCAAGTGGCGCATGTCTACGAGGAATTCGGCGACGACCATACCGCGGTCGACTATCGGATGGACATCAGCCTGCCGATTCTGGCCAAGGCGCTCGCCTGAGCAAGCCGGGGCGCCTGCCTGGCACGCACCTTGGCAGCGAGCGAACGGTCCGCGCTGTCCGGCATCCAGGCATGCGCTCCCGTCCAATCCGAGCCGATGGAGACGCCATCCACAATCAGCGTCTGCAAGGCCCGGGTCGGGCGCTTTCGAAAGGCAATCCATGAACAGGGTCAGTCACGCATCGATCCTGGCTGCGATCCTGACGTGTGGCACGGCAAGCGCCTCGACGCTGCCGAGCGATGCGGAAACGCTCGCCTGGTGGTCCATCACGGCGTCCCTTTCGAGCGACGCGATGGAAGGCAGGGATACCGGCTCCGCGGCCTACGACCGCGCGGCGCGCCTCGTCGCTGATCGCTTCGCGGCAGCCGGACTCGTTCCGATGGGCGAGCGCGGCACATGGTTCCAGAACGTGCCGATGGACGAGATCCGGCTCGATCGCGCGGCCGTCACCGTCGGCCGGCGTCCGTTGAAGCTGCTATACGACGTCTTCGTTTCGCCGACCGAGTCGATGCCGGCCGCCGTCGATGCGCCGCTCGCCTATCGGGGCTATTGCGCAACAGATGCGCTGGGCGACGTCCGCGGCAAGCTCGTCGTGTGCCACGGCACGCGACGTCGCGAGCTCCCGAGCGGCGTGGAGCGCGAGGCCGCGGTCAAGGCGGCGGGTGGCGTCGGCATCGTGTCGATCGCGGACCCTGGCTTCGCCGTCGAGCCGCCGCGCTGGCCCTTCGCCTACGCCCGCACCGTGTCGCTGGCGGGTGTGAATCGTGTCGCCGATTCGTTCGTGCGCGTCACGCTGAACGCCGATTCCCTGAAGACGGTACTGGGAAACGACACGCACGATGCCGCGGCGTTGATCGCCGACGGCACCAAGGGGGCGCCGCTCCCGAGCTTCGACCTCGGCGATCCGTTCCATGCCGTGTTCACGCCGACGCGCCAGCAGATCGTCTCGCCCAACGTCATCGCTCTGCTGCCCGGCAGCGATCCTTCGATGGCCGACCAGGCCATCGTCGTGTCAGCGCATCTGGACGGCTACGGGCACGGCACCCCGGTTCGAGGCGACCGCCTGTACAACGGTACGCTTGACGACGCCGCCTATGTCGCGCTGCTGATTCGGTTGGCCGAGCAGCGCCATGGGAAAGGGTATCGACGGCCGCTCCTGTTCATCGCCTGGACCGGCGAGGAGAAGGGCCTGCTGGGCTCGGAATGGTTCGTGACGCACCCGACAGTGCCACTGGCGCGCGTGGCGGCCGACATCAACCTCGACCAGTTGCGGCCGATCTTCCCGCTCGAACTGCTGACGGTCCATGCACTGGACGACACCAGCCTCGGCGACGACGTGCGCGCCATCGCCGGTTCGATGGGCATCGCGGTCCAGAGCGATCCCGAACCAGAACGCAACCTGCTGCGTCGCTCGGACCAGTGGAACTTCCTGAAAGCAGGCATTCCGGCGACCGCCTTCGTCTTCGGCTATCGACCCGGCACGCAGAGCGAACACATCTATCGCGAGTGGTACCGCACCGGGTATCACAAGCCCCAGGACGACCTCAATCAGCTGATGGACTGGAAGGCAGCTGCCGATTTCAACCGCTTCTTCCGCGATCTGGTGGCGCGCGTCGCCGACCAGCAGGCCGCGCCGTCCTGGAAGGCGGGCAGCGCCCTGGCTCCGAAGGCGCCGTGACGCTCGAGGATCGCAATCGTGCCGATGCAGGGCGACTCGTGGACGCCGAAGTCCCTGTTCGGCCAGAAGCAGGGGTTCGCGATCGGCAGCTTTGAGGCCGCGCCGACAACCGCGGTGGTTCACGGTTTGGGGTAGGCTACGGCGGACCACGTGTTTGGAGGTGGCGGCCATGATGAGTTCGCATGCATCCCTGACCTTGCAACTGCTCGAATGGGTGGCGGACAAGCCGCGCACCCATGCCGAGTTGATGGAGGCGTGGAAGACGACCTGCCCGCGATTTTCCATCTGGGAAGATGCTTGCGCGGAGAACCTGATCGGATGTGAATCTGGGCGCGAAGGCCTGGCATTTCTCACTGAAAAGGGGCGGCGTTGCTTGCTTGCCCGTGCTTTGCCAGAGTAGCTTCGGCGGCCCGCCCTCGGGAGGCTCGACAGTCTCATTGCGGCGGCGGATTCAACCGGTGGATGCAACACACTAACCACCGCTTAGGCGGATGGCCGACGCCCAAAGCGCTGCAAGCTTCGAGAGAACCGCTCATTGGCTCGCCTCGTGGCAGAGAAGCTTCGGATGCTCTGGTCGCCGGAGCAGATCGCGGGCTGGCTCAAGCATACTTATCCGTGCGACGAGAGCCTTGTCGTCGTCCCGCGCCGTCAGTCGCTAGTGAGAGCTATCGATACCTGGCTTGACAGCGTGGCAATACGCAGAGAGGCCGCGACAGCTAACGTCTGATGTTCATGCGTGTTTCCGACTACGAAGCGCGCCGGTCGCCCAGCCCTTGACGACGGAAACCCCATGACATTGGAACGTGCAGACTTCGCAACGCTCAAGCAATTGCCCTCTGGCACGCGCCTCGACGAAGAAATTCAGATCGACGGCTGGATTGCACCTTTCGAACCAGCGATGGCGGCGTCCTATTTCGCCCTGGTTTCGAAGGCTGCATGCTGCGTTGGTTGCCTACCGAACGACGCAAGGTCGCGCATTGAGGTGTTCGCGGCAGTGCCGATTGCGATCACCGGCGAGCGCGTCCGCCTCGCCGGCCGCCTGCGCGCGCTGCCGGATGACGATCCGTCTGGTTGGAAGTTTCAGCTCCACGACGCCCGCGTGCTCCGTCGGCAGCGCGCGCCGGATGCCCGCTTCACGCGGCGCAATGCGCTGCGCACGCTGGCGTGGGCCGCGGCGGCCACGCAGCAGGCCTGTGCCAGCGCGCCGACCCGTCTACTCGCGACGCCCGCTTCGGCATCCGCGCAGCCCCCTGCGTCGAACGAGAGCCGCCGCTTGCTCGAATCAATGGCCAGTGTCGACATTCACACGCACGCCGGCCACATCATCGGCCTCGACCGCGTCGAGCACGGTGGCCGCTTCGCGCCAGTCGCGGACCCGATGCGCGACGGCGGCATGGCAGTGCTGTGCCTGGCCAACGTCTCCGACTCGCCAACGCACCGCGTTACCGCCGAGAAACGTATCCGCCCGTTCCGCGACCCGCAGCCCGGCGAACTGCAGGCCTACGGTGAAGAGTCGTTCCGGCGCGTGCACGAGCTCGCGCGCGCGCAGGGCTTGCGCATTGTGCGGAGCGCGCGTGACCTGGACGAAGCTCGCAGCGCAGCCCCCTCCATCATTGTCACGGCCGAAGGTGGTGACTTCCTCGAAGGCCACGCCGACCGCGTCGACGATGCCTACGAGCGCTGGGCGCTGCGTCACCTCCAGCTCACGCACTACCGCGTCAACGACCTCGGGGACATCCAAACCGAGCCCCCGGTGCACGGCGGCCTGACAAAGGCCGGGGCCGAAGTGATACGGTGCTGCAACCGGCTGGGCATCGTGGTCGACGTCGCACACGGCACGTATGACCTCGTCCGCCAGGCCGCGTCTGTCACCGACAAGCCGCTCGTGCTGTCGCACACATCGCTGGCCGCAGCGCCGGGGCCACACAGCCGCCTGATCGCGCCGGATCACGCACGCGCAATCGCGGGCACCGGCGGCGTGATTGGCATCTGGCCGCCGGCTTCGATCTTCCCTGACCTGCCAGCCCTGGCTGTCGGCGTCGCGCGGATGGCGGACGTCGTCGGGGTCGAGCATGTCGCTCTCGGCAGCGACATGAACGGGCTCGTCGGGCCGTCGACATTCGCCTCGTACCGCGACCTGCCGGCTCTGGCCGACGCACTGTTGCAGCATGGGTTCAACGCCGACGACGTGCGGCGCATCCTTGGTGGCAACTACGCTCGCGTGTTCCGTGCGAGCCTCGGTGCCTTGCCGTCGCAGGCGGCGTCGTCCGGCGTGGCAACGTAGTCAGAATCTGGCCGCCACCCGCGCCGCGAAGGACTCAGTCCGGCCACAAGCCGTCAGTCGCCGATGTCCGCTATCAGGCATCGCTGGCGACCGACAGCAGCATAATGACGGCCAAGCGGTCGTTGAGGCGGCCTGAACAGTCGCCCGAGTTCAGCTACCAGCCGCGGTTTGCGGAAGGCCGCCTTTACGCGCATCGAATCCACCTTCGGCTCATGGTTCTCGTTTCGCTGTGAATTCGCCTGATTTCAAAAATCGCTATGTCACGGCGATCAGTTCGCTTCCTCTGCCGCCGACAGTGCGGTCGCGGGTGACGGAATTCGTGCCCTTTCATGAGCGCGATGTCGCTGAACTGAACGAGGTCGACGCTCACACGCTGGTGACGCAGGGCTTGCCCCGCGCTGCGGCGCCGTTCTTGAGCTTCAGAGTCTATACAGGCGGCGAAATTGCATCGCTGCGGCGGGAGCGTAGTCTCCCGAACGATTGCTTCCCGATCGGTCAAACGGGTGCGGGTGATCTACTGGTCGTCGATTTGCCGAGCGGCAATGTCGTGTACCTCAATCACGACTCCAGCAACCGACCAGTGTTCATCAACTCGGCGCTTCCGAAGTTCTACGAAAGCCTGTGCATTTACCGCGAGCATCTCACTGCGAAGGCCGTGAACACCTCGTTGGTCGCCATTCGAAGCATCGACCCACCGGCCTGCGCTTCTGGGGCAATGTGGCATTCGGAGCTCGCTGAAGACTCTGCTGGATAGCTCGCCGACGTGTTGTCTTAAGTACGCAGCTGGGCGGACCTTGGACCCTGCATCGGCAGCGTCAACCATGACTTGCCGGGACGCTTGCGATTGGCCTTGGATAGTACCGACGCTGTCGTCCTGAATCGCATGCTTGCGGTCGGGCGGCCGAACGCCATCCGTGCCCCGTTCGACGTGAGCTGACATCGTGGGGTAAGGGGAAACCTCGCACAGCGTCGCCTCGCTGCACCAACGCCCACTCGCTCGCCACCCTCCCGAGGCTGTCCACACACGAGCGGCGCTCGGCAGGCCTGGCTGGCAAGAGGTGACGGGCTATGGCCGGTGCGCGCTGGTCGAAACCACGATGGGCCCTACAAGGCGCTCATCGAACCGCGACTGCGTGCGCGTCATGACGCGAGGCGACGCACTGAAGCCGCAGTTCTCGTGCTTGCGCCGGCGGCCGCTGAGGGCAGTCATGCTGCGCACAGCGGTCATGCTTCTGCCATTGGCCGCGGCTCGGCAAGCTTGAGCGAACCGCAGTTCGTGCCGGCCCCCGCGCGACCATCGCGAAGCGGGTGGCGTGACGACCGGCTCAGAATCGCGGTTCCTTGTTCTCCCGTTGCGCTCAGCGGGGAAACGGAGCCGGATTCGTCAGGTAGGCGTGGAACAGGTTCGCGAACTGCCCGCCATCGGTCGTGATGGTCGCCGACGTGTCGTCCCCGGGACTGAAGACGAGCGCGAATACGCCGCCGCCCGTGTACTGCGTCGGATGCGTCAGCATGTAGTGGACGTGGTTGTCCCGATAGTGCTTCGGAGTTCCGCCGGGGGTCGTGGAGGGCACGCCCATGGGAGTCTGCCAGTACAGGATCGGCAGGCCGCCCAGGTGGCTCCGCACGGTGCTCCAATCGTTGATGCCCTGGTTGAAATTCGGTGTGGTGACGTTGTTCTCGTCCAGGTAGAACGGGCCGGGGCCGCGATTCGCACAATTTGGCACGGGGTTCGGGTCTTCAAAGCAACCTGCATCCCGATCGCTCGTCTGCGCCACGATGAAGTCGGCCTTGTCTGCACCGAGTTTTGCCATGAAGGCGCCGGTGGCGTTTGGATCCCCCGACCACAACGACGGGGGGAAGCCCATCCT
>Ga0307516_10003739_pt1 | contig 19351 bp, 21 predicted proteins | sample 19_EM_MG_FD_203310 | JGI IMG/M metagenome (GOLD analysis project Ga0307516, IMG submission 203310) | Populus trichocarpa ectomycorrhiza microbial communities from riparian zone in the Pacific Northwest, United States - 19_EM | ecosystem: Host-associated > Plants > Roots > Unclassified | place...
GGAACTGATATGGTCAAGTTTTGGCATGTAAGTAATATCTTTGCAATTTTTATGATCTAATGCTCACATTGAAATCTAGTCTAAAATCAATCAGGACACCTTCCCCACCATTTTCCGCATTGCCCTCAACTATATCCCGATCCAAGCATCATCAGTGCCATGTGAGCGAGTCTTCTCATCAGCTAGCAAAACTGACACAAAATGGCACAACAGGATCAATAGCGACCTTTTTGAAGTCCTGCAAGTTCTCAAATTTGGTTATAAACGTGAGAGGCTGAATTTCTCAGAGGGATTATTGGTAATTGAGGAGGAAATGCTGGTAGAATCACCTCCAGTCTCCAACATAGATAATTTAGAGGGTCTTGTTGCACAAGCGGAAGAGACTTTAGATGTGATGCTTGTGGCCATTTCTATAGATGATAATAACTAGATACCTGTCACATTTTTACATAGCGATATAATAACTTTCTTTTTGCATTCTAAAAACCTAGACATCTCAGTGACCTCTATCTCCATGAGCTCCATCATGCACTGCAGTCTGTTTTTGACTTCAATATCAGCGAGAATACAATTCACCATGGATTATTGTTTCATGGTTATACAAGGAAAATGGTGAGTAGTTTGAGTGTCATTCAAAGCAAGATGCTAACGAAATATTAATAGGCAAGCCGTATCAGTCGTGAGGCAAACGAAGCAGCCCAGGTAGCATACCAAGCTTAAGTTAGTGAATTCTATGCTCTGGAGATGGCTTGGAGGCTGCTGCAGCCTGAGGCTTCTTCTGTCAAGCTGTCAGAGAGTGTTTGGACACTGATACAGAGCTGCCTCACCAAGCTGACAATTTCCATATAAATAGGCTTCACACAGCGATGCTTCCTCAAGCAAGCCCTCAAGCCAGCCATCTCTCAGAAGACATGTACAATATCTTCTTCTGTCAATTGTCATGGTGGTGTTCATTGACTGTTACTGCATGACTTCCACCCTAATTCAGCTGTCTCAGGATTGAGGTCCATCCCAGCAATGATGTGTGAAATAAAGTCCTTGGAGGAAATATCAAATGGAAAGTGGATAGTTGCTATAGTTGGCTGGCCATCTTTCTCTTTTGCTGGCACTGGGACATGGACATCAAGTCTGTCAGAATCCATGGAATCCTGTGTCATAGTGGCAGGAGCTACAAATGTTTTAGTCATACAATTGCAACACTGTAGTAGTAGTAATGTGAAGCTCACAAGGATCATCATAAACCGAGTTTCCAGCTGGTGCAAAGGCACCGCTATTGAAACTGGTGTTGAGATATGCAAATGCTTGATCTTGATCTTGAGGATGAATTGGTGGCATAGATCCCATCCCTAAAAGGTATGCAGCATGGGTATGTCGAACAGAGTTTGAGTTTTGCAAGCCAAGGGGGCCTTTGTAGTAGTCATCAGAATAAGGGTCCATAATCAAATAGGCTGCAATGTATATGTAGTACACCATGTCGCATACCAGCTGTAATTGTTTGTACAGATTTGGCTAAGCCAGCTCGTGAGCCGAAATCATCAGCTTGGCTAAGGAAGCTGACCCAATCAATTATTGAGGATTGGCTCTGACTCGGCTGCAGCTTGAGCCGAGTCCGAGCCGAGCCAACAGCAACACTAGTCTGGGTTTTCTTGCCCATTTTGCCAACGCTAGCATCCTTTAGATTACATTATCAGTTGATATATAAGACTGATTTATCTTGGGGATATTCTGCATATTTTAAGACCTTATCTAGCTTTAACCCAACTGTCCCGATAACCCAATGTCCAAGCCACATGTGGAGGCAGCATGGCCCAAACTACTGAAATGCACAGTGGGATACAACAACAACCCCCCTGCAAAATGGGTCACACTTAGAAAAGAGCAGGTCCCAGGCGCCAGAGGGTCGGATGTGGAGATGGAAGGTGCAAATGACACAGGTGCTGAGAGTACGAAACAGAAGGTTGACTGAGGCGATAACCAGTTAAAAACATGTCTTGCACTTATTTACACCCATTTACACAATTGATGGCATTGTCGCTAGTAACCGCAAGGTTCCGTGCAACTTGCAAAACATTATACAATGGCACGTTGAATGCATTGCAGGGGCCCAATATTGCCGGACGCCACGACTTTGACTCAGCTTGAATTCAGGCGTCTGGTTCACACATGACAGGACAGTGGTAAGCGAAGATTCTCACTGCAGCATGTTGAGCTTAGCAATTATCCAGCTGGTGAGGGAACAACACCACGGACTTGATAACACCTGGCGAAGGAGAGTATGGATCGTGCGTATCATTGGAATGTATTAGTTGGACTGCAAACAGACCGTGTATATAGGATATGGCACAGATGCCTCGGGATAGCAGGTACAGGCACTAGCCAGAGCTGTGTCGTTGCTATGTCAGAAATGCATCGTATAGTGATTTCGGACACATTATGTATCGCATCAACGGCACAAATCTGCGAGAGATAGGACCTTATGCACTTTGCAGTGTACTTCGTTGTCATCATTATCGGTGGGGCAAACCAACAATTCAACTCTCCTTTCACGTAGACTCCCGAAGGACGATGAAGCCGCTTCACGCACAATTCAAATTCCGACCGCAGATCGCTGGTAGCAGGCCTAGGATAGATTCACCCATCAAAGAAATTAAAACTCCGCCTCGCTCTGCAATTTGTAATAGCCGAATTCAAATTGCATTTGAACTCGGAAACGGCCAGTCCACTCATGGGAAGTGATTTGGGGATAATATTAATCTTTCAATCGTGGAGATGTTGGCGTTTGCCGGGTTGTATCAACTTCCGATGGTGGAAGGTGATGTTTGTGGGTGTGGGGGTGATAAGACGCATACACTTCATGCGACCCGAGCGACTATAGCCTATGAAAATGTACGTTCCTTTGGTTGTGCATTGAAAAAATATTTGAGAAGGCAGAGACGCTTCTTGAGGAGCCTGTGGCGATTTGTGAAGTCGGCGGGATAGTAGCACGCCTAGGGTCATGGCGGTTGCTGTATTGGAGCACTGAGCAGTGATCGATCATGACCTTTCGTTCTGCCGCCAGCTACGTATAGGAACCGTGTTTTTGCCAGCCGCCATAGGATTGCGAGCATGTGTGACGTCGCATATAATTCCTAAGGCTTCTACATAACTTAGATAGGTATTGGTATGTAACGTTGGAGCAGGGATTGTAAGGATATCCGTCAGCCACTACTGCCAACCTGACTCTCTTTCACTTCGAGAATGACTTCCTCCAAGCCATGTTCCTGCCCACCTTGGCTCTGCAACACGCGCGAGCGCTGAGATTCAGCTTCGTTATCCGTCGTACTATGGACTGGCCCGGCCGCAAAGGAGAGGTGTCCAAAAGTTGCAGGACGAGCTTCAGATCCCGCTGGAGCTGCAAGCCTGCCTGCGTTCGATGGGCTAATTTCACAAACATCGGTCATTGAACGCTGAGTTTCAACCAGGACTGTCACCACAGTCGGATACATCGCCTGGAATCGCAGAAGTAGATCAGAAATTTATACAATTGGATATCTCTAGATTCTCTAGTCCGCTCAACACTTACGGTAAGAGAAAAAAACACTGTACTAACGGCAAAGGTTTCGAGTTCAAGATCATTGTAAATCGCACTCAAAGTCGAGTACACTATCTGTTAGAACGGTGAGATCTTTGAGGAGCTTTGAGGATCTTGCGGGCACATATCACCAAGCAAGATATGAAAGTGACTGACCTGGAGTCCGAGGTAAACAAGGCCTGATTCTACGAGAAGAATCAATACAGTTTGCACTGCACTCTTTCGTCCACTCAAGCCGAGGGTCTTCACGATGAATCTACGGTGACTCCTGCGATATCACTTCATGGTGAGCCACTTGATCCAGTGAATCCCGCCCACAGTGACCTACCCCAATTTATATGCAATCATCATTGTCGTGATAGCGTTCGTTGCCATGGAGAGAGCATTGAATGCAGTGATTAGGGAAATGTCTGCATTCGAGCCCCATTGAACATAGCCATCAGGGATCGATGTCCATATCGTGTCGCCGAGGATGACCCCTGGGAGTGGATAGATTCAGCAAAAAGGAACACCTTCCCGGAAAATGTCCATTCACCCGCGGTTCCAATCCACAGAATAAACGGTATGAGGACCACCCACTGTCGATCTGGAAAGATGGCCCAAGCTCTCCAAATGACGATGAGATCGCTGACCAATACCTTGACCGCCGGGCATGAATAGATCCGGGATCTGACAGCGACAGCTTGATACTCACAGGAAGGTATGCTGCCCAGTTGTGGACTATGTTCATGTTCAGTAATGCATTGTCAACCGACTCTCGCTTCTCCGCCAGCGGATAGTCAATGTCCAGGATGAGAGTCTTTCGGACGAACACAATGAATCCGGCAACTTGAGTTCCAGTATCCAAACTGTAGAGGAGGAAGTTGATGACGGTAGCTACGAACATGGCTGCTGTCGCGCGGTTAGAAAAACCTTTCCGCCTGTCAAGTTTCGCGGATTAGGTCTCGTTGAGAAATAAGCGGCTTTGCGGAAAGAGAAAACGGACGCAAAGATAATGACCGACGCAGAAAAGAGTATAACGAACAGTCCTGTTATTGAACTTGTAGATGAGGGCCACACCGTGACTGAGGAAGGCGCACCATAGAAGAAAACCATGATCGACAATTCTTCGATAGATTGCAAGTAGCCCAAACCAAGAATGTGGAGAAGCTCGTTTTCGAGGGGAGTCATGGTAAGCTGCAGAGCCCTACAATGTAAAGCGAGGATCAGTGGAAATGATAACAACCTCAGTCTGACTATATAATCTTCCCGAGGGCGATGACGGAGCCTGTTGGGTAGATCAGCCTTCGACGGGAGACAATCAGAATAGATCTCGAATATGATCTGTCGGAACTTTTGGCACTCGCCAATACAAGTATCCGCACATGTTTTGGCCATGTTCTAGTCCGTGTCGGCGGTTCCGAGTTGAAAGCACTGTCGACACATGGCTTTCTCCTCCGATTAACATGACCTTTGGCCGTTGGACAATGGAAAATGAGCTGGAATCAAGGATGAAGGCGCAGGCGATGTTGGATGAGTGACCAGTGAAAAGAACGAGCCTGAGCGCCAATCTCGTGACGAAACTTGCCAGTAAGGTTCGTCAAGATGCATATGGAGCCAACTTGGAAGGTTGCTGTAACCGTCACGGTATGTACTAGTATACATACACGTGCGGCGATGATCGGCATCGCTGTGCACATGGGTACCGATGCACCATTCTCCAAGTTCGTTATCAAGAGATGCATTGACGTAAGGGAACCGTGGTAGGGAAGGGGATGTAGGGATCCAGAAGCCTTGTGGGGGGTAAGGTGGACAGCCGTTAGTCGGATCTTTGCGTAATTCAGAATGGAGGGGAGTATGTACGTCCCAGGTTCTTCGTTTCTCTCACTGTTTCTATCTAAGTACCCCCTTCTGACCCCGTTAACACAGGTTCACGGCCTAGTAGCGCCGGGAAGCACGACGAAGCCATGTCCATCCTCCGCGCAGGTATGGTAGCCACCCCGTCCAGGTCCGTCTCTCGCCCTCCACACTTCCTCATCTTCTCATCTCCTTCCGCCACAAACAGATTCCTGTTCACATTCGCATACACCGAGGCCTAAGAGCTCAAAAAAGAATACCAAGACGTCCATGCGATATTCGACGAGCTCCTCACAACCATTACCTAACTTGAGCGCCTCATCGCCGCCTCACCTTGTACCTACCGCTGCTCAACCGGGGCAGAGCGGCATCACAGATGCTTTTGGGAATGGCAGCGGCCCCACCGCGGGCACACAGTCCACGAACACGTCCTTCAACCCGTCCTCGTTTGTGGAAGATAGTGACAAGCCGGAGGTGATGGCGCTCATTGAGCGCAAGGCCGAGCATGGATTTGGGTATATCGTGTATATGCGCTTTGCGAAGCGGACGGAGGGTGCCAAGGACGTCTAGAGCAGTGCTTGGGAAGGAAGGATCCGTGGGCTCCGTGCGAGGTGTACGGGGCTTCACAGTTCTGGTGTGTATCTAGTCCGTCTTTGTTCATGTAACATTTCATTGACTTTTTTCTTTTCTTTTCCTCCTCGTTAGCGCTGATGGAATACCACTGCTAGGACGGACAACGTTGCGCGCACGAAGTCGAGTTTATGCTGAGGTACCTTGGTTTAATTTAGCTCCATCAACGATGACAGTCTGTCTTTCTCCTCTTTCCTTGGGATCCCCACTTAGGGGCCCTTTTTTAAGATGCCCGAGCGCGTTTCGAACACGTCATCACGACCTTCCCGCCCGCTCTTGGGGCCTTGGGCACGGTATAAGTACCGGTACGGCGACCATGATGCTGCACAGAAGTTTGAAGAATCTATTGCAAAGGTTTATCCTGCGGGTAGGGAGTGACCAGCAGAAAGAACGAGCCTGAGCGCCTATCTCGTGATAAAACTTGCCCATAAGGTTCGTTAAGATGAAACCAACTTGGAAGGTCTTGTTACAGTACATGATTAGTACCGGATGCCTATAGCCGTATACACGTCTGCACTGCTGTGCACCGTTCTATCTTGGGAGCGACGCATCCTTCTCTCAACTCGGGATTTTTGGGACTTGATATCTAGACATGCTTTGATAGAAGGCATCCAGAAGACTTGGAGGCGCCCATGGGGGTAAGGTGGACGGCTGTCAGTCGGACCTTGCTCCTTTATGATATCGCGTGATACGGACTGGGGAGTGAGAGGCCTTGACTCTTGATAGACTTATAACCAAGTCACATATGGACGTCAAAATCACCGGGAGTTCTTTGGCTGTTTGAGGAATTACTGTACTTACAAGGGTCTTCACATTCACACGTTTAAGGACGGGAAGGTAGGGTGTATCATCATGGACAGCGTTGCCAACGACGACATCACCATAGGATGGCTGAACCAAATCCTACCGGCGACGTAACCGACCCGTCTGACGAGATCCCCAATCCTCTCGACGCAACCGTCAAGTCCGGACCGCAGACTCCTCACTAACCAGCTCAAGGAAAACCCCGGTAACCCAGAGGGATGGAGAAGACTGATTGACTGGATTGAGCCATGTATGATACCACCTCCAAATGTACCCAACAGCGTCAGTCGTCTGGATCGCCCGACCACGTTCCCGGAGGCCGAAGAGCTTTTTAAGAGGTTCATTAAACCCTCTCTATCCGTGTCCGGTGAGGCTGGAACAAGTACCCGGTTGCTATACTCTACTTACCACCAGATCCTGGCAGTCGTCTAAAATTTAAATTACACACCAACCTCTTTAGACTAGTTTCCACTCACACTGGATACGCAGAACGATACTTGGCACCAAAATATTGAAAAAATATTGAAAAAGTATTCCAATTATTTTCAAGATTCTTTCTGCGCACATGAAAGAAATTAATTAAATTAATTAAATTAATTCGTAAGGGGGGGAGGGAGGAAACCTCAAACTGTCGAACAAAATCATTACCTGAAGTCGTGGGCTGATTTTTGCAAGCTACGGAACAATCAAGCATTGAAGTACTGACGAAAATTAAGTTGAATAGAAAGAAACTGAGAGGTAGATTAAAACAGCACGACATGAGTGAAAGAAAGCCACTCACCTGTCAGTCTTCGGACTCGGGCATGAATTCGCAAGGCCTCGACATGAACGTGCCCTGGCAATCACTTCTTTTGCATTTGACACAGTGCCGAATGCGGGGTTTCTTGGCTTGTGGAGGGTTTGTGGTCGTGGCTAAGCTGGCGGAATTGGGGGCACATTTGCGTGATCCTTTCGTCGACTTCTTCGATGCACCTGAGCCGGCTAGGGGTCCCTCGTGGTCATTGACATCTGGCCGTCTCTTGCCCTTGCGTTGCTCGGAACCCGGAGACTCCTTCGGTTCAAAGTACTTGAACTGGATGGATGTTTGCTGCGACATGTGACGACAAAGCAAGATGCCGGCAGCCCATTCGACAACCTCGGGACTATCCTGGACAGCACTGAGTGGGCGGGCGCAAGCGGTCGGAATCGTGGGCATTGGTGTTCCGCTGGCAACCAAATAGGCACGAATATGGTTGTAAGCAGTTCGGTACTGCTCAATTGAATTTTCTTCATTTCGGTGCTCGATCCAGGACTTGTAATAATTCTTGAGCTGTTCTGGGAACTAGATGTTGGCAAGAAAAACTCATCAGCTGCTTCCGAGAATCAATACTTCATGACGCACCTTGTAGAATATACTTTTTCCATCGGAGTACTTTGACCATGTACATGCTAATGCCACCCAATTTGGTTGAGTTCGGCCTTCCGGGCGGTCGTCCTCGGCGCTTCGGGGGGTCGTCAGGGCTTGCGTTCTGCGGCATTCACGATGTTTGCGTGTGCAGGTAACCGGTTCCACGTGGGTGTTTGGTCGAGTTATCTGGTGGACAAAAACAGTAAGTCAGTTCAAACTCAGATAGGTTAGGTCGGCGCTCCAATAGTTAGAGTGCCAGCCATTCTAGTCCGGATCGGTAACTTATTGAGTTATCAATAGTTGCTTCCCCCATCACCTCCCTCTCCGCCGTCTTCTCCCTCTCGTTCTCCTTTCCCCACAACCCCTCCTTGCTTGCCTCTTCCTCGACTACCGCCAAGCACGCCCCACACTTCGGTAAGTCGCGCGCCCTTTCATGTCACGAAACCATCCCCACCAACAGACCAGCACCACGCTCTCAGTGGACGTCGGTAAGTCTCACTGCCACGTCACAACACAAACCCGCTGACCATTCCGGCAATAGACATCACGGACTCAACGCACATACTTGCACGAGAGACGACACATGAGGGGGGCCAAGGCAGGTCTTGAGGTCACCAGTTAACGTGCGGGAAGAGAGACGCGAGGAGAGCACGGGGTCTCCAAGGGACGCGTATGCGAGAACTGAACGACGACGCGAGGGACGTCGTCAGGGGAATGTGTCTCGTGTGCTTTGTTCTCCCCCTTTGTACTTATTGAACTCGTCATAATAATAAATTGATTTCTAGTTCGTTGTTCGTTGTGTTATTGGATATCTTGATGACATGTGAGGAACGATGGAGGCTGCAGGAGGCCCTCCAAAACTTCGGGAAAACTGTGAAGAGCTGCAAAGGCAGTATACTCATTCAGCGTGAAGTCGTGAAGAATGACTCATTCTTCACAACCTCACGGCTGCATAGGGGTGTGCAGGGCTATTCAATTCAAACAGGATTTGCTGATGCATGTGGCAACAGTGCTTTTGATTCGGAACCGCAGACACGGACTAAACTAAAACCATGACCAGACATGGAGCAGATAATTGTCGGCACAATCAGCGCCGAGTGCAAGGTCCAGCAGATCATATCCGGGATTGAATCTATTCTACAACTTTGCCTCCCCTCACGCCCTGATCTACGCCACAGGTTCCGTTGTCGACCTCGGGAAGATTATATAGTCAGCATGAGGTTGTTATGATTTCCATTTATCCCCCTATTACGTTGTAGGACTCTACAGCTCATCCATGACACCCCTCGAAAGCGAGCTTCTCCATATTCTTGGTGCGGAGTACTCGCAATCCGTCAAAGACTTGTCAATCACGGTTTTCTTCTATGGTGTGTCCTCCTCACTCGCCCTATGAGGCTCATCCACAAGTTCAATAACAGGACTGTTCGTTATACTCTTTTCTGCGTCGGTCGTTATCTTTGCGTTCGTTTTCTCTTTCCGCAGAGCCCCTTATTTCTCAACAAGACCTGATCCCCGAAACTTGACAGGCGTAAAGGTTTTTCTAATCCCGCGATAACAGCCATGTTCATAGCTACCGTCATCAACTTCCTCCTCTCCAGTTTGAATATTGGAGCTCAAGTAGCTGGATTCATTGTCTTCATCCAAAAGGCTCTCATCCTGGACATCGACTATCCGCTGCCGGAGAAGCGAGACTTGGTTGACAATGCATTACGGAACACGAACATGATCATTTTTTGGGCAGGAGGCCTTCCTGTGAGTATCGAGTTGTAGCCAGCGGATTCTATATCTATTCATGCTTGGTGGAGATCTTGTTCAGCGATCTCATTGTCATCTGGAGGGCTTGGGCCCTCTTCCCAGATCGACAGTGGGTAGTCCTCACACCGTTTATTTTGTGGTTTGCATCCGTGGGTGAATTAGACATTTTCCCGGAAGCTCTTCCCTTTTGCTGACTCTATGCACTCCCTCCTAGGGGTGAAATTCGGCAACCAGATATGGCTATCAATCCCTAATGACTATGGCCAAAAAGGCTTAGGCGTAGACATTTCCCTAACGACTGCATTGAATGCGCTCTTCATCGCAACAAATGCTATCACGACGATAATGATTTCGTATAAATTGTGGTATGTCCTAGTGGCAGAATTCACTACATACAGTAGCTCAAATGAAGTGATAATCCAGGAGTCACCGTAGATTCATCGTGAAGACTCTTGGCTTGAGTAGACGAATGAGTCCAGTGCAGGCCGTATTGATTCTTCTCGTAGAATCAGGCCTTGTTTTCCTCGGATTCCAGGTCAGTCACTTTATATGGTGCTTGCTGATATGCGTACGCAAGATTCTCAAAGTTCTCACCAATCTGACAGATAGTGTACTTGGTTTTGATCGCGTTTAACGGTGCTTTTCTGCCCGAAGCATATGCCTTTCAGGCGGTGTTTTATTCTCTTTCCGTACGTGCTGGGCAGACTGAAGATTTCTATGATGTGCAATCATCTGATCTACATCTACTATTGTAGGCAATGTATCCGACTGTGGTGATCGTCCTAGTCGAGACTCAGCGTTCGATGATGGATGTTTGTGAAATTAACCCATCGGACGCAGGCAAACTCGTAGCTCCAGTGGGATCTGATACATCTGAAGCCCGTCCCGCAACTTCAGGACACCTCTCCTTTGCGGTCGGGTCAGTACATAGCACGACGGATAATGAAACTGAATCTCAGCGGTCGCGCGCGTTGCAGAGCCAAGGTGGGCAGGAACATGGCTTGGAGGAGGTCATTCTCGAAGTAACGGAGTCTCAGGGCACTAGTGGGTGATGGTTATCGATATCCTTACAATCCCTAGCACTCTAACCTACATACCGATACTGATCTAAGTTATGTGGAAGCCTTGTATGTCACTGTGGAATGATATACGACGTGCTCCCAATCCTATGGCAGCTGGCAAGAATAAGAACGAAAAATCACTGCTCCGATACAACAACCGTAACCCTGCTACCATCCGGGATCCCACATGATCACAAATCGCCATACAACCTGACAAACGTCAACAATTCTCCAATGGGGGATTTACCCCAAACCACTTCCCACTTCTGTCAACGCGGCTTTCTCGAATGACTTATAATTATCTTCGTCGGAGATGCGATGGCGAGGAAGACGAGCGCCAATCTCTGGATGAAACCTCCGTTCGACCTGCACCTTTCCAGGACCTTTCCCCGAGTTCCCGATCGCTGATTCTTAGGGATTCATATCAAGAGGTGCTTTGAATAAGGAAACCGTGGACTGGATAGAGTGCCTTGTAAGTAGGCGCCCAACCTCGCAGGACCTCAACCTCCACATTCGCATCCCCAACATTCTGCGCATACCGACGCCACCGTTTGCTGCACGCTCCTATCGCGCTGGAGCCTCAGTTTCCCTGACCACTTCAAGCTGCGCCCGGGCCGTCGTCAATCCGGCATCGCGTTCAACGGCCCCATTCGGTATGCCCAGCGCAAGATCGGTCGGTGCCTTTACGAATCCGGGATTCATGGTATGATTTATTTTGAGTGGGGGCTGGTGCGGTAGCGGTAGATATGCATCCACGAAGAAAGGACAAATGAGCTTTTACAATAGCCCAATTCAAGCTCTCTGGGTCTGAGATGCGACGGGTAGACGGGTGATTCAAGATTCTATTGTCGTGGGTCGATGATTGCTGTTTGCAATGCTATCCCTCTTTGGACATGTGCTGGCTGCCAGCTGAGGAAGGCTGAGCTTAGGTTTGATGATACCAACATGTTGAAGGAGCTTGTGACTTCGAAGAAACATCATGACAAATGGCTGTGAAAGTCGTCATCGCTGATCTTCGCCGCGACCGGTCTTTCCAGATGTCGAAGGCGATGCTGTAGTTGAAGCGGCGATATGATTATTGCTGGTGCTTCTGCCACGCGAGACGACGTGGTTAAATTTGTGCTGATGATCGGGAATCTTGGGTGTTGTTCGGAGGCCTTGGAAGACGAACTCCATATGTGCCATGGTGCGGGACCAGCGGCGGAGTAACCTGAATGTAAGCAATGTCTGTCAAAACTTTTCATTGTCCTTAAGTCTGTACGACACGATATCATCTGGAGCAAGGTCCGCCCGAGGGTGTATACCTGAAGAAGCTGAGAATGAGAAGGACGGGGTGGGCTGGAAGAGAGGACGGAGGGTTTGTATGTGGAGGCGTCGGTGGTTGTGGTGACGGATAATCGGCTGTCAAGGTATGGGGTGGGACTACGTCCTGCTAGCGGTCCTTGGTGAGGAGGTGAGAGGTTGGCGGCGAGCATTGATTATGACATCTATGTTTTGAGTTTCGTGAGTGCGGAGATGATGACAAGCGGGAATGTTTGATACGTACTGACCGTGCCCTGTTTCGATCAAAGTTAGGCGAGCAGTAGGGATTGTTGTGCGAATTCAGGGAACGTTCCCAGAGGAGGGATGAGAACTGGTTCAAACAGTACTTGGGCATCTAAAAAAAGGGAGTCAATAAAATATGACGGAAGACGGAAGTCGATACGCACCAGAAGCCTCACACACACCCCATGGAGCCCACCAATCCTTCCTTGCCCTCCCGAGCACCGCTCTAGACGCCTTGACGCCGTCCGTCCTCCTCGCAAAGCGCATATACACGACATACGCCAATCCACGCTTGGCCTTGCGCTCGATGAGCTCTATTGCCTCATGCTTGTTGCTATGTTCCAAAGATGAGGACGGGTTGAAGGACGTGTGCGTCGACAGTGTGCCACTGCTGCTCCTGGTGCCGTTCTCATAGCGTCTGTGAAGCCATTCTGTATAGCGGCGGGGGTTGGAGGGGGAGACAGCCGCGAGGCGCTCGAGTTGGGCTTTGCAGGGTTGTGGGGAGCTTGTCGAATGTGGAGTGGACGTTCTGTGTTCTTTTTTGAGCTCTTGTGGTTCTGCGCATGCGAATGTGAGGAGGAAGCTGATTAACAAGATTAGAATGAGAGCAAGTTTGGAGAGAGAGACGGACTTAAAGGGGTTGGCTTCGGTGCCCGCGCGGAGGATGGACATGGCTTCATCGTGCGTCCGACGCTATTTGTCTATGGGTAGGCCACGAACCTATGATTGACGGGGTTAGAGAGAGAAAGGGAGATGAACAAAGAACTTGCCAGATTTGTGGGTAGTTTCGCATGCGGATTACAGTCTTATATAACCCTCCCTGAATCCTTGCGATGAGGATCAGTTTCTCCCGTTCATCAATCTCAAAAGAGGCCCCTCCTGCCACTATCTTGCAATTCGTACGAGGCTACCTTCACCGGCGCTGAATGTCGAAAGGAACGGGTGGACAAGCTCTGGATGGCCAGACACAAGTGAGGGCAGAATGGGGGTAGAGTGCACGACCAGCTGGCGGAGGGCGTGCTTGTGAGGGGGAGAGGCCAGACATGAACATTTTAGCGGTGACCCGGTTGAGGGTGTTTTCGAACGCTTCGAGTTCTTGCCGTTGTCGAGTGGGATTTGGACGGTGTGGTGGCAGACTTTGAGGGAGCCCATCTTTTGTATGTCGTGGCTGCCTGTGTGGGGATGGATTAGGGAAGAGGCGGGGGACGGTGTAGAATAAGAGGACACCTCGCCTGATCTGAAAGAATTGGATCTAGTTTTGCCAGATTTGTCTGCCGTCAGTTTCTTGACCGACATGGCCGACACTGGATGTACGGAACGATATTTGGTGCTGAAATAGCTGACTTCGTCAGCAGAAACCTTGCTTGTGTACTTAGTTACTTTTAGTCCTGTTTTGTTCTCGTAGTGCCCCAACCACACCTTTTGAGCTGAGCCATTCCTCCATTGCGTTCGTTGTCGTCCGCGCCACTCGTCGCCTGAAGGGAGGATATATGTTCGAACAAAGAAGTACCAAAAAGAAGATGCAGTGATTGTTCGTTGTGAATCGATGGCAAACGACTATGACGATTGTTGACTTACGGGAGTATTTACAGAACATTACGTCGTGAGTATGGAACGCTGAAAGGCATAATACTCGACGAGAAGGGCATTCAAGTTATCAATGAAAAGGTAATTATATCATTTGTTTGGCAAGCAAGGTAACATCATCTCTTCCTCGTTCCTCACAGCAACCATATAACTCAGCCTACCGAGTACAGCACACATCTTGGTAAGCCACACATCAAGCCACGTCACGAAGCCTTCCCCCACTGACAAGTTCATCAACAGACCAGCACGACGCGCTCAGACTAGTATATTGGGCGCTCAACGGACACGCGTGTGCGAGAGGCGGTAAACGAGGGGGCTCAGGGGTTAGCGTCACGCGTGCAAGGTGAGAGGCAGGACATGAACAGCGCGCGGGAGACGGGAGACGGGAGAAAGAAAACCCTGGGATGGAGAAGGCTGATTGACTGGATCGAGCCGCGCTTGATACCTTCCTCAAACCGTACCCCAACAACGACAATGTCCGTGAAGCTTACGAGTTTGCGCTCAGCGACGTCGGTCAAGACAAGGACAGCTGACACATCTGGCGAGACTACGTCCAATTCGTCAGATCAGGCGAGGTATCCTCTTATCCTACTCCTTCCCCCTCCCCTCCCCTAATCCATTCCCTATACAGGCAGCAACGACGCGGGAAGAACAACACCCTCTAAAAAGTCTACTACCACTCCGTCCCAGTCCCATTCGACGGCAACCTCAACCGGATCACCGCCAAAATGTTCATCTCCCCCGCACACATGGGGGCTCGCGAGTTTTTCGTTTCTCTCCCTTTCTTAGTCGGACCTGGTTCATCACAGGTCCATGGCCCACACATTGGACAAAATGTGTGGCCTCCACGCGGGTATGGAAGCCAGCCTCTGCAGGTCCGCCTCTCTCTCTCCAAACCTCCTTCCATTCTCATCTTCATAAACAGCGTCCTCCCCACATTCGCATACGCCGACACAAGAGCTCAAAAAAAACACGGGGGCATCCACTCCACATTTGACAAGTTCCCCACAACCTTGCAGGGCCAACTCGAGCGCCTCGCGGCTCCACTGCCCCCGCCGCTGGGCAGAACGACTTCACAGATGCTTTTGGGAACGATACCAGCAGTGGCAGCGGCCCACGGTCGACGAAGAAGTCCTCCACTCCTCGTTTTTGGAACATAGCGACAAGTCCGAGGCGACGGAGCTCACCGAGTGAAAGGCCGAATATGGATTATATCGTGTATATGCGCTTTGCAGAAGGTGTCAAGGCCTCTAGAGCCTGACTGTGCAAGGAAAGATTGGTGGGCTCCATGAGATGCTGCTAGTGTGTATCGCCTCTGTCTTCCGTTACCTTTCTTTAACTCGTCATGATGGCCTTCCCACCCGACACTGCCCAGCCACTCTGGGAGTGTTCCCTGAATTCACCCAATAATGCTTCACTGCTCGCCCAACCTTGATCGAAACAGGGCACCAGTAAGTATCTCGACATTACCCCCCGTCATCGTCTCCGCACTCACGAAACTCAATAGACATCATAACCCATGTTCCCCGCTGCTCCCCTCCTCTCCACACCAAGGACCGCTAACACAGTGCCACATACCTTGACAGCCGATTATACGCCGTCACCACCGCCGACGCCTCCACATACAGATCCTCCATCCTTTCTTCGAGCCAGCCCTCTCCCCCTCATTCTCATCTTCAACCTCGAAGGATCCCAACGCTCTGCACATACCAACGCCGCTGTTTGCTGCACGCTCCTGTTGCGCTGGAGCCTCGGTTTCCCTGACCACATGAAGCGCTCGCGCCGTCGTCAACCCGGCATCGCGTCCCACCTGCTCGTGCTGGACCCACTCAAAGGCGGCCCCATTCGGTGTACCCGGCGCAAGATCGGTTGGTGCCATTACGAATCCGGGATTCGTAATAGATGATGTTTTGTTTTTGTGTGGGGCGGGGGCCGTAGCGGTAGACACCCACTAGGAAAGGACAAATGATTTTTTACCATAGCGAATTCAAGCTCTCTGTGTCTGGGATGCGATGGGTAGGACCTGGAGGGATCTTCGACGCGACGGGGTCGTTCCAGATGTCGGCGGTAATGAAGGGGCGATGATATGGAAGTTATTGTTAGCACTTCCGTCATGCGGCGGCGTGGTTTTGTGCTGATGATTGGGAATATCGGGTGTTATTCGGAGGCCTGCCTTGGAAGATGAACATAATACGACGGTCATCTTGCAACGTGCCACGGCGCTCGACAAGCGGGATGGTAACTTGATTGTGAGCGGAGTCCGCCAAGACCCTTACAAGGCACCTGTATCCAGTCCACGGTTTCATTATTCAATGCAAGTGTTGATATGAATCCCTAAGAATTAGTGATCGCGAACTCGGGGAAAGGTGCAGGTTGAATGGATGTTTTATCAAGAGATCGGTGCTCGTTCGTGATCATGTGTCACCCACACCATCACCTCCGTTTGGGCGCCTCCTTCCTCGCTCCGCTGCATCTTCGATGGAGATGAGTCATTTTAATTGCAGGAGAAAGCCAAGTTGACAAAAGTGGGAAGTGGTTTGGGGATAATCTTTCAATCGTGGAGATGGTGGCGTTTGCCGAGTTGTATCAAGGGTCTGGTGGTGGGGAGTGATGTTTGTGGGTTTCGGGGTGATAAGACGCAGACGCTTCCCGCGAGGCGAGCGACTGTGGCCTACGAAAATGTAAGTCCCTTTGGTTGCGCATTAAAAAGAAAGTTTTGAGAAGAGGGAGACACATTTTTAGCAGGAACAGTGGCGATATGTAAAGAGCCGGGATAGTAGCAGGGTCACGGTTGTTGTAACTTGGATCGGAGCATTGACTTTTCATTTTTAGAAGATGCGCCGCCAGCTTAGTAATACGTAGTATAGAACTTGCCAGCCACCATACAGAGGATTGAGAGCATGTCGTATATCATTCCACAGTTACATTCAAGGTTTCTACATAACTTAGATAGGTATCGGTATGTAAGTTGTAACGGTGGAGTGCCAGGAATTACAATGGCATTCGTCAGCCACTAGTGCCAACCTGACTCTCCTTTATTTCGAGAATGGCCCCCTCCTCCAAGCCATGTTCCTGCGCACCTTGGCTCTGCAACGCGTGCGACTGTTGAGATTCAGCTTCGTTATCCGTCGTACTATGGACTGGCCCGGCCGCAAAGGAGAGGTGTCCTGGAGCCACAGGACGAGCTTCAGATGCCACTGGAGCTGCGAGTCTGCCTGCGTTCGATGAGCTAATTTCACAAATATCCGTCATCGAACGCTGAGCTTCGACTAGGACTATCACCACAGTCGGATACATTGCCTACGATGTAGATCAGCGGATTACACATAATGGGAATCTTCAATCTGCCCAACACTTACAGTAAATGAATCATATATTGCACTAAAGGCATAGTCGCCCTCACTACCGGTTGAAACCGCGAACAAAGCCACAGACACTGTCTGTCAGAATGGTGAGAACTTTGAGGATCTTGCACAGGGGTCAGCATACCCGGGGGTTACCCGTGCGTTTCACTACACAGGGCACATATCGGCAAGATGTACTAGTAAAAGTCACTGACCTGAAATCCGAGGAAAACAAGGCCTGATTCTACGAGGAGAATCAATACGGTCTGCACTGCACTCTTTCGTCCACTCAAGCCGAGGGTCTTCACGATGAATCTACGGTGACTCCTGCAATATCACTTCATGGTGAGCCACGGGATCCAGTGAATCCCACCCACGGAAACGTACCACAATTTAAACGCAATCATCATTGTCGTGATGGCGTTCGTTGCAATGGAGAGCACGTTGGATGCAGTCGATAGGGAAATGTCTAGATTCGAGTCCAATTGATCAGAGTCATTAGGGATCGATAACCATATCGTGTCGCCGAGGATGACCCCTGGGAGTGTATAGATTCAGCAAAAGGGAACGGCTTCGCGGAAAATGTCGATCACCCACGGATCCAATCCACAGAATGAGTGGTATGAGGACTACCCACTGTGGATCTGGAAAGAGAGCCCAAGACCTCCAAATGACAACGAGATCGCTGAGCAATATCTTCACCGAGTATGAATAGATACGGGATCCGGCACCGACGGCTTGATACTCACAGGAAAAGTTGCTGCCCAGAGGCCGACTATGTTCACGCTCCGTAACGCCTTGTTAACCGACACTCGCTTCTCCGACAGCGGATAGTAGATGTCCAGGATGAGAGACTTTCGGACGAACACAATGAATTTGGCAACTTCATTTCCAGTATTCAAACTGAAGAGGAGGAAGTTGATGGCGGTGGCTACGAACATGGCTGCTATCGCACGGTTAGAAAAACCTTTCCGCCTGTCAAGGTTTGGGGATTAGGTGTCGTCAAGAAATAAGGGGCTTTGCGGAAGGAGAAAACGAACGCAAAGATAACGACCGACGCAGAGAAGAGTACAATGAACAGTCCTGTCATTGATTGAACTTGTGGATGAGCGTCATGCCGCAAGTGAGGAGGGCGCACCATAGAAGAAAACGCAAATCGACAATGATTCGACAGCGCGCAAGTAGGCCAAACCAAACTTGTGGAGAAGCCTGTTTTCGAGCGGCGTCATGGATGAGCTGTAAAATCCTACAATGTAAAGCGAGGATCAATGGAAATGGTAACAACCTCAGTCTGACTATATACTCTTCCCAAGGGCGATGACGGAGCCTGTTGGGTAGATCAGCCTTCGACGGGAGAAAATGTTGTAGAATAGATCTCGAATATGATCCGTCGGAACTTTTGGAACTCGCCAATACAAGTATCCGCACATGTTTTGGCCATGTTCTAGTCTGTGTCCGCTGTTCCGAGTTGAAAGCACTGTCGACACATGGCTTTCTCTTCCGATTAACATGACCTCTGACCGCTGGAAAATATGGTGGAATCAAGAATGAAGGCGAAGGCGATGTGGGATGAGTGACCAGTAAAAAGAACGAGCCTGAGCGCTAATCTCGTGATGAAACTTGCACATAAGGTTCATCAAGATGAAGCCAACTTGAAAGGTCTTATTATAGTACATGATTAGTACCGCACGTCGGTAGCAGTATACACCGCTGGCAGCAGACGTTACAAGTCAGACTTTTACACATAACCACACACATACCCACATTCTAGTTGTGCGTCGTGGTCATGGATACCTATATAAATCCCTATGGCGACGGCACACAAATAGAT
>Ga0307516_10003740_pt1 | contig 19351 bp, 22 predicted proteins | sample 19_EM_MG_FD_203310 | JGI IMG/M metagenome (GOLD analysis project Ga0307516, IMG submission 203310) | Populus trichocarpa ectomycorrhiza microbial communities from riparian zone in the Pacific Northwest, United States - 19_EM | ecosystem: Host-associated > Plants > Roots > Unclassified | place...
GCATTGCCCATCCTGACCAATAATGGTACACTCGCCCGAGCTACCAACCAACCACCAATCTGCGAGGCCGTGCAATGGGTGGTTTATTTGGAAACACTCACTCTCGGCGAGCGAAGGACGGCTAAGTTCACCCTCCCCCCGTTTTCAACGACATGTTCGCCATTCACATACCTTGGACAAGATCCTACGACTCGTCTATCCGGGGGTCGAGCTCCCAGGTATCGCCAACGTGTCCGCCCTGACCGCTTTGTTCACCGCGGCGGATAAATACATCACGTCAATACCCGGTGTTAAGGCAATCGTTGAAGACCCCTTCACCTAGGCTGGAATCCAACCTCGACTTCAGAGGGGAGCAGCTCTGAAGTCCTTCGACCGTTGTTTACATAAACAACATCAATGACACACTCCTCAAGAGAGCTTTAGAGCAGAAGTTCTGAAGTGGTCGAGTATTGGGTAGACGGTGGCTCTATACTACTCCACATCTTATATCCTTGTGACATCACTGTCGCTTTTGCAATCACTACGATCACCATCAGACCTCCGTCACGGTGATCCGTCCTTCGAACTTGAGCTTGATAGCCACCACCATTCGCGGCCGTCACCTCATATCTCGCTTGTGGAGGACACCCCAGAGGGCAGTCATGTCCTCAAACCGCGTCTCCGGCGCCCGAATAGCCGTCGTCCAGTTTGATCCAAAGTTTTGTACGTCCGACCTTACCCCGCATCGAGTGTTCCCGTTTCAGCCGAGGAAGACTAAAACGTAGACGCTTCGCGTTGACACCATAGGTCAAGTAAATGACAACATCAAGAAGGCGAAAGGGTTATGCGCTGGGTAAGCCGCGGAAGTCCTCATGTGCCCCTGAAGGTCACCGTTAGTTACTGTTCCGGATGTCTCGAAAAGAATCGCTCCTGGATCTGTCGACCTCGTCTGCCTATCTGAGATGGTCTTCACCGGTGTGTCCTCGACTCCCTACCAGTCCAATCCGACGATCCAGAACTTATCCTTCCACCCTACGGCGCGTCTTCGCAGGCTACGTCTTCCCAAACGCCGACTCCATAAAACCGTTCCTAGAAGATCCAATAACCGGCCCAACCTCCAGATTCTGCTCGGAACTAGCCACCCACCTCCGATGCCACGTCGTAGCGGGGTACCCAGAACGTCTTCCGGACGACGAGATAGAACCAGGCGTCGATGAATGGGGTAACAACATCACGAGAGTCGGTGCGAATTCCGCAATCCTTTTCGGACCAGACGGTGAATGCGTGGGGAAGTACCGAAAGACCAACTTGTTTGAGACGGATACGACGTGGGCTAAGCCAGGTAATGCACTTCACTTCACTATCGCTTTTGAGGGTTCATCGTTGATATTTTGGATCGGTAGGAACGGGATTCACGACGTTCCACTTACCACCACCGCTAAACTCTGTCAGCCTCGGGATCTGCATGGACTTAAACGTGCAAAGACCACTGGAGTGGAAATCCATCGAGGGACCATATGAGATCGCCTCGCACTGCATCGCGGAGAATTCCAACCTCCTCATTCTCTTAGACGCTTGGCTAGAATCCCCCGAGGATATCGGCGAAGATTATGCCTGGACGACGATGAATTTCTGGGCGCTCAGACTGGTACCGCTATGGGAACAGCGGGAAGGGGTGTCCGCCACTGAGCAACGCGAGATGAACGTAGTTGTTTGCAATCGGACAGGGAACGAGAGTGGTGAGTGCTCTGCCTCGAGTTTGTGCGGTGGAACTCGAGTAATGCAATACCCAGGCAGGACGTTCTGCGGTAGCTCCTGTAGCTTCCAAATGAACAACTTTTCCGGGAAACCGAGACTAAAGCATTCCATGCGCAGGGATGAGGAAGGGGTCGGTTTGTGGGCTGTGTAACACGATTCTGCCAGTATGATGCGAAAATATGTGTATGCTGTAATCCTTACACCCATAGTGCTACACGAAACGTCACTTCTAATCATAAGTTGTGATACCCACGGAGAAGGCTCATCCACAAGAGCAATAGTAATGCCAGGCAGGTAAGCCGCATCAGCTCCCAATCGACTCGCGATCACCCCCAAGAGCCGTTGGTCCAAGCGTGCGGGGCTTCATGTTATGCATTGCGGCCGCCCACGCCAGCACGCTATTGCCTCATTGTGGATGTACCCAACCGCGTCTACCCAAAGTAGACAAAGTGGGCCGATCAGAAGAGCCGGACGGGCTTGCCCATGGTAGATTTGATGTGCAGGGACTTGACGTTTTGCCAGTTCTTCTTCAACAGGGAGACGAGGAAGTTGATGGCTGGCGGAAGGTTGGCACATGGAACCCGCGGAAGAAATCCAAACGCTTACCAAGCATGACGTTGCCCAAAACCTGATCATCAGTCATCTGGACGTGGCCGACGGCGACACCCAAACAAAGGACTTTCTTCAGCTGGAACTTGATCGTCGAACGGACCTCAGTGAGCTTGTTGGAAAGGTCCTCGGCGTGGGAGATTGGGGTGGGGAACTTTCCGGCCTTGGAGAGACCGGGTCCGAGCAGACGGGGGATCTGCTTGATGAGAGCTTCGGAAGCCAAGAAGGCGTCGTACTTTTTGGCAAGCTTCTTGACGAGCTTCTTGTTTTTGTTGAGCCTGGGTCACGAGCTCAACGGAAGTAAACAAAATGAGAGATTTTGTGCACGAACTTCTTCAAATCATCGACGGACATGTACTCAAGGTCGATCTGCTTAGCGCGGTCGATATCGGCGGCATCGGCCAGAATGCAAATAGACATCCTCGGCCGGGGGACATTTGGGAGTCTGCGCGTGGGTCAGCTCCCGTGCGATCGAGAAAGCGTCGAGCGTACTTGACGGTCCCAGAGAAACGCTTGTCCCTCTGGGGGTCGTAGTTCTTCAGACCGATTTGGAGCTCAATGGTCTCGACGAAGTTACGACGTTTTTCTCCCGAGGCAGCAAGGAGTTCCTTGACGGAGCCCCGCACGCTTGACACTGAGAGTTTGCTACCACTGTAATCCGTTGAGTACCAGCCGGGGAGTCCAGGACGGCGAAGCAAACCTCATGCTGGAGAGTTAGTCGTAGATGGTGGATTTCCTGTATCTTGGCTAACGGATGATGGTGTTGACCCGCTGGGGTATGTCACGTCACGGCTGTACAGTTCTGTTACGTGACCGATCGGCCGACGGATCAGTGCCTCCGATCAGTTGCTTCCGCTCAGCCAGGCCGGACAACCTCGGCCAGCTCAGGATGCAGTCCGGGATCAGTTTCACGCGCAGCATATTTGGAGCCTCGTCCGAAGCCTCGACAGACCCGCTTGACGTATTCCATCACCGCCTCCTGGTGCGTGGGATCCAGGTGGCCGCCGACACTGATGACCCTCCCCATGGACAGCAAGAAACGATATATGAGTACTTCGCCAATAGTACGGCGAGACCATGCGCGCGCCATTTTTAGTTACAATATATACTTCGAGGAACTACAAGTCGTCTCTGTCAGTGCTAATGGTGATATCTTTCCATTCGTCGAACTTGGCGATCGACTTGGTCAGGACGCCCCTGACCGTGTTGTAACAATCACTACCCAGCAGGACTACTGGAGTGAATTCCTTGTCTTTCGCAACCCCCTCACCCTTGACGACATCTATCATAACGTTGACACCCTTCTTCGGATCTCCGGGCTGATTGAGATTGTAGGCTAACGAACCGGAACCGTCAGCTGTCAAACCTAAGATGAGCCAATAAATTTGCGAACCGTCAAGCCCTCCCTGACTTTCACGCACGATCGGCTCGTAATCGGGGATACTACCGCCGTAGGTTGCGCGGTGGTCGGCCGTGAGGAAGTCCGTACGAAAGTAACCAGGTTCGAATAACAAGCTGCGAAGTCCCAGGGGGGAGATCTCCAGGTGGAGACTCTCGGAGATACACCTGATAGCGTATTTGGTTGCGCAGTAGAGCCCGGTTCCACCGTGCCCACTACAAAAAAGAGGGATTAGGTTATTCTCAACCTCGGAACCGTTAATGTTGCGGACTGACAGGTATCCTCCGAGCGACCCAAGCCAAACGATGGTTCCAGTCTTGCGGGAGCGCATGTAAGGCAGAAACGCACGAGCGACGTTCAACCCCCCAAAAACGTTCGTGTTGAACTGTTCGTAGGTTTGCTCTGGGCTGGGGAGGGTAGGGGCGGGAAGATAAGCAAAGTACCCAGAGGTGAGTCTGAGTTAGTGACCTACGTGTTTTCCTCGAGAGCTCCGGAGATGATGTACCCAGCGTTGTTCACGACGACATCGATGTGTCCACAAATCGCGACAGCTTTAGCAGCAACCGCGTGAAGTTCACTCAACGGAGCCGTGACGTCGAGTTCGAGGGTCGCAGCACCCTTTTCCTTGAGCTCATCAAGCTTGGGAAGGGAACGAGCACGGGTAGTCGAGATGACTTTATCGCCGCGGGCTAGCAAGGCGAGAGACAGTTCTTTTCCGAATCCGGACCTAGAAAGAAGTGGAGAATCAGCGACCCCTTGGCCTACGAAAAGATGACTGCAGAAGGAGCATACGAAGTTCCGGTGATGAGCCAGACAAGTTGATTTGACGAGTCTGTGTGGAGTTTCTGGATTCCGTCCTCCCCTCTTATACGTTCGCAACTGGGGTGCCCCCTCGACCCCTACCAGAAATGCCCATCACCTGGGTCTGTTCGAAGTGACAAAGCCCGGCGACAGGCGCATTGGGTGGGAACATTCTGAGCCTGCAATCGTCGGCCCCGTCCCACCCAGCGCCGGTGATTGGGGCGTAAGTACAGAGTGCGAATTGCTTACGAATCGCTTGGCAAGTTGCACCCCGCATCCTACGGTTCCGCAACCATTGGGTTGTCGATCAACGTTCAACTCGCGCGGCCCACCTCACCCCGTCTGATCCATTTGCTCAGCCAGTTCCACCGCGCCATGCCTTCGAGTTCGACCCCCTCAGCCCATAAATAAGACGTTGAAGGCGGACGGTCTCTCATCCAACATCTTCTCGCCCACCTATTCTCGCCCACCTATTCTCGCCCACCTATTCTCGCCCACCTATTCTCGCCCACCAATCTTCTCTCCCACCCAACATGTCCGAACAACTTGTCTGGCTTATCACCGGAACCTCGTATGTGCATTCCTCCTGTATCCACGATCACCGCACCGATCCCTCCAACCCCCCAGCTCCGGCTGGAAAAGAACTAGCACTTGCCGTCCTAGCACGGGGCCATATGGTCATGGCGACCTCTCGCGCTGGATCCCTCCCCAAGCTCGCGGAACTCGAGGAGCGTGGGGCCAGCGTTCTCAACCTCGACGTCGTAGCTCCCCTCAGCCAACTCCAGGAGGTCGCCAAGGAGGCGGTAGGAATCTACGGGAAGATCGACGTTGTGGTGAACAACGGGGGAATGTCGCTTTTGGAGCCTTGGAGGAGAACACGTACGTTCCGTCACTTGTGGTCGCGCAGAAGGAGTCTAATATGTGGCGTTTATAGGCCCCAAGAATCGCTCGACCAATTCAATACGAACCTTTTCGGAGGATTGAACGTCGCTCGAGCGTTTCTTCCGTATATGCACCCCCGAAAGACAGGCACGATTGTCTGGATTGGATCCCTCGCAGGTTATAGGTGGGTAAACATTATGGCATATCTATTGCCCGAGATTGAGGATCGTCGTTGTATAAAGCGCAGGAGCAGGGCTAGGCTTGTACAATGCGTCCGTACGAGGTAAAGTGCCTGATGATGACCCTCTGCCGAGAGGAACGCTCACGTTGAATGACCAGGAATCTCCGAGAGCCTTCATCAGGAACTCGCACCGCTTGGGCTTCGTAGCATCTGCATCGAGCCTGGGTACTTCAAGACAGACCTCCTCGTTGCGGACAACCGTGCGCCATTCCAGAGTAGGATCCCATATTACGAGCCCTCGACTAGGGCAATTCACGAGATCCTCGCCGGTAAGCGCCAGGAGCTTCTCAGTGTCACATAAGCTAGCGCCGCGTCGGGCAGAGGCGAACCAAAACCAACTCGGAGACGCAAAGAAGGACACAAATGCGATAATCGACATAGCCACGGGTGACGGCCTTGCGGCTGACCTCGGATTCTCTCCTACGGTGCTGCTTGGGAGTGACTGCTATCGGGATGTCCGAGGTATCTTGAACGAATCGATCGAAAGGATGGATAAGCGGAAGAAATTGAGTTGCAGCACCGACAGAGACGATTTGTAGGGTGTCGTGTGGTCCGCGGAGGGGACACTGTTCCATTCTTACCCTGAAGCACGAATGTACGACAGTCCGTTGGGATAACAATTGACTGCTTTTTGAGGAGTTGGGATCGGAAACAAGATTTTACGTGAACAAAGATTTTGAGTTTAGAGGTGGGACGATAACCAATAAAGTTGAAAACTACCACCCGTTGCTCCGGTCATTTCCCAGCCATCCCAATTTCACGCAACGACCGCGTCTACGCCCCTAGTCAATACGACCCCTTGATTGATATCTCCGACGCAAACTCGCGGTTACACGTTAAAACTTACAACCCCGTTAACCTACGCTACATCCAAGGCCCCAGATATTGCCATAACCCTCAGCTGAAGACCCCATTCTACAACGGAGCCGTATCCTGGTTTTATCCAGCCTCGCGGACGATCGCCCGTTGAGAGATCAGGGTAAACAAATACGTGCAAGTGTTGTGCCATGCTGCCGCTGTTGATACGCAACAGAATGGCGATACGGCGAATCCAATTGTCCGTACTTGGGTCGTGACACTGGATTACATCTGCCGGCCTCTGAGCGCTCTCCCGACGTTAGGGGGTATGAGGGGGTGCCGGTGATTATTTCCGGCGTTCTTTTTTTTGCTAGGCCGTTAGGATGGCTGATATACGTTGTACTCTATGTTTGTTTCTTCAATCTCCGTATGATATCTGGGTTCAATCTCGGCCATAGGTATTCCCCATCTCTGTGGAAGGGGCGGGGTTCAGGGTGGGGTTTAGAGTGGACGGGGGTCCCTTACTCACCTATTTGTACCCTTTGCCACTATCGTCCTCCAGTTCTCCTTGAACCCGAGATCGTAGATCCGCTCGTTCCAATCTACTGCGAACACCTCGCCCAAAGCGGGCTCTGAGCCATCCAGTCCATCACTCGGTATACAGATGTAACGTTTCCTGTCCCCCTGCGGTTTCAAAGTGTCGAACGTTGTCTGCCCACGCGAGAGGTTAAGAAACGTGGAGATTAGAAGAGCCTGATTTCAGTGTGACCATGAGTTGCTGACGTTCGCTGGAGAGCCTGAACGTACCGCTGAGAGAACAACAAAGAACGCGGAAAGGAAAAGCAACAGAGCCATCCGCAAGCGCGGAAGTTCAATGATACTCCCGGGGAAGTTGTCCTCAGGTCCACGCTCTCGCCTGAGTAGGCGAAACCCGAGGAAAGATCCAACGATGTACCTGCCAGGAGGTCCACCAATGAAAATCCATGAATACCACGCGTCCCACCAGAACTCTCTGCACCAATCATCAGCGCGAGACGTCGAGAAGGAAAGTGAAATGTGATCCAAAATACGAGGAAGTACAGGCGACCACCCAACGGCGACCACTACAGGGACGACAGCCAGTAACCACAGAAATTCTTGAATCCGGGTGGCGGTAACGCAATTCCCGAGCTAGGAATTTATGAGGTTGGGTGAGCCAATTTTCCACAACTGAGCGTGGGCGGAGACAGCACCCATGGGCAATGGTGGTCAAAATCTAGCCGACAGACGCCGCACGTTGAACAGTGATGCGCCCGCGGCGGTCTCCAGGAGCCAGAACATCCATCTGTATTGCACACTTTGAGGTCCCCCTCCTCGTTCACGCATTCGTATGGCACTCGGATGGTGTCCCGAGCGGGGAGGTTGTAGTGGGGAACATTGTGTGTCACCTTGCCCAGACACAATCGGAGGTACACCACGACGATAGGAAGGAAGGTCACTTGCATGAATCCTGTGTAGCTGCCTGTGGCGAATCAACCGTTGACCTGAGAGCTGGAAGACAACCGGTACGCACAGCCAAAGGCAACGCGTTCTTTGTGTCGGATTAACCAGTTGACTGTATGCGAGGGGTCAAAAGCGTGAGCGTGGGCCCCCGCTGACCTCGCAGCAAGGCCGTCCTACCTCCCACCTCAACGACAACAGTGTGCCATCCCAAACTTATAAGAAGCAACTTTTGAGTCTCATGGGAGTCGTGTTGAGGCTACCGCTTACAGGATTATCGAAAGGACACATATCTGGATCCCAAGCTCAACGATGACGTTCGACTGCCTCATCAACGTGGAAGGTGGGCCGCTCGGGGGATGCCGGGCCAACAGCACGTCGCCCACTGGTGCGCAGTGAGTGTATTTGAGTGATCCACGGAAGGGTAGGTTGTGCAGAACTAGGTGTAACAGATGTATACGATAAAATGTGTGGGGGCGAAGACAAGATTAAGTCCGTTGGCCTTCGGCGTTTCGATGACACACGGGACACCCATCTCGTATCCTCGACCTCACCATGGAAGCGCTACCCCGAAACCGTCACATACGAAGAAAGAGAGGAATAACGAACGCACAATGCAATTTTCCCACTGATTACCGAGCCTGTTGATGGTCCTCCACCAATCCTCATCTCGAACACGGTCGAGGCTGATTGGTGAGGTAGCCCATCGCCACCTCTGGCACACTTTGCGTGAACGACGTGTCGACAAAGGAAGAGTAAGACAAGCCCCTGTGGGTGTTGTTGTAGCGATAAAGTGCATATCGGGCATATCGTCTTGCCTGAGCAGCCGCGTGAGCATATTGGGTGGGGTAGCGGAACGAAAACCCTACACACCGCTTAAGAAGAATCCGCTTGTCTGGTCCTTGTGGAATTTCTTCGCAAGGTCTGCACAGTCACCGTCCAGGATTGTCTTACACCCATCTAGCAGGGAGAGCTGCAGGTTGAAATCTTGCAAGATCTTGATCAACGCGGGTTTTAGACCAGGGATCTCGAGCCCATTCTTGATACGGCGAATCAATCGAATAGGGTCGATGCCGGCACCGACGTTCTCCAGCAGTCCACGTATGAAGCCTGAGGGAATTAGCGATACGCCATGTGAGAGGTGAGTAACTCGTACGCACTTGGCCTTGTCTCCGAATACCTCAGAAGGTCTTCCCAAAGATCGTCGTCGTTCTGCTCCTTCGCAAAGTCGATAGCCTGAAGAAAGTTTAACCCTGGGAGAAGGACACATCACAATGGGACCCTACCCGATTCACATCACCCATCCGCTCAATGATGATGGTCAAAGCTTGACGGTTATTACCCATCCGACCTAGGAGGAAGACCATTTCTGGGACTAGGTTACGGTCTTGACAGACGTTATACGCCTATCGGTCAACCCTCAGCGTGTGTGATTAGGTATAGTAATCGTTAGGGAGCGCACCAGTTCCAAGTTGTAGGAATTACTGCCCCGTAAGAAGTCTATCAGGCGAACTCTGGCATATTCCGCATATAGCCGGACTTGGGTATCACCAAATCCCACGGTTGAGAGAGGATCCTTCGTAAAGAGAGCGTGGAGGTACAGGAACAGATAGTACGGTCGGGCTTGCAATTGTTGCACCACTCGCGTGATCTATGGGGTGTAAGTCCAATCCAAATCCGGGACACCTGGAAGGAACACCGACCGGAATGGAGTGGGTATGGTCAACCAATAAAGCGATACCGGGCGTTTTGGTGGCATCCTCTGCATCAAGTTGGACACCTTTCGCCCTCTCCTCTTTCTTCTGCTTCTCGAATAACTCTTGATCGAACTCGACGAGAAGCAGAGCTTGGTCGCGGACGTCGGTGAACAGGTTGTTCTCCCTGATGAGATCAAAGACGTTGGGCCGCCGCAGCCTCAAGAAGAACTGGAGTGCCTTCCCTGGCTGACGGTTCGCAGTGTACCTGGTGTGATGTCAATTTGGGTATCTCGGTATTGTCACCCAAATACTCACAGTTCGGCAAGACACTCCATCAGAATTGTTGCATCAGGAGCACCGGAAGTCCCCTTTGACGATGATGGTGCATTATCCAATTCCGACTCAAGGGCAAAGATGACGGAAGGTATATCGTAGATATCCTTCGGCCATGCTTTGATCGTTTTCAGCAAGGCTTCGCGATTGTGACCCAAGAAATGCGCAAGGATCATCTCATAAACCAACCGGCCCAGCTTGGGGTTCTCGGTCGGCACGTAAGGGATGATAGTCTGGGCGGGGACATTAGCAGAGTTAGGGACGTGAGAAGAACGAACACCAACATCGATCTGGCCTTTCTGTGCGAAAACGAATATCCAGTCTTCCCACCGCTTGACGTTCTGGCCACAGACTTTGGGACAGAGATGTGCAGCTTTCTTGAATTCACCTAGGAGAAGTTTTAGTCTGATGTTCTCATCCAAATCGCGCTCGGCCCACCTTCTGCCACAAGGTGTTCGACATACTTCTGACCAATCTCAGATGCATTTATATCTCCACCCTGTGAGTCCCCTAGCTTCTCCAGCTCCTCCAGTGCCTCTTCGTATCGTTGGCGGTCGACTAGCCAATCGATATGATCCCTCCGGTCTCTCGGCTTGACGATGACAATGTCTTGAGGACTCAAAACAATGTAACACCTCCCGGTAGCACTATCGGGTTCTATCTCAGCGAGGACGTAGTCATTGCAACTCCAAGACTGGAACCCGCTAATCCCGAGCGCATCTGCGGCAAGCTCCTCCCCGGCGCGAGAGATAATTCGCAGCTCGGGACGCTCCGCAACCTTCTTAGCCTGTTGTGCCCGATCTTCCGTAGCTTCGTCATAGAATGACGTGTCAGGGGGGGTGTACGCGATGATTAGAAATGAGGTCAGGGAGAGAGCTTCTTGACCGGATGGGTGAGGGACAATCCCAGCGACCATGCAATCGAGTTGGAACACGGCAGTAATTTCCACGAGCAGCGGGGGGACGTTGGCGGAAGCAGAGGAAGTCGTGGTCCGAGGTCGGGCTCGGATACGGGCAACTTTAATCTGGTCCGCCCAACCGATCAGGAGGGTGGAATCATCTTGCCAGTGCATATTACACTTGAATAAGTCAGCACGAGGAGCGTCCCCGGGTCTGTCAATAAACGTGATTCGTGATGAAGACGCTGTGTCATAGATTTTGATACCCTGAAGAGATGGTGTAAGGCCAAGGTGATTAGACTATGGCCTCACCCACTTACAAGATCGTTTGCCCATGCTATCAGCGCTCCCCTCCACCGAACCTGCCAAATAGGACCCTCCCCGTTGTGTAGTGTGGTCTCGTTGTATCCAAGCCAACCCTTCTCGTGAAGGATCAGGTTACCAGCCAACCCTCCACAAACGAAAGATCGAGTCCCTCGTTTCGAGAAGTTTGGTTCCAAGGCGAGGGACCGCATGGGGCGTTTCTGGTCGGACTTGTATGATTCTGAGGTGTTCAAGGATTGAATAACGACCAGTCCTGGACGGATGTTAGTTGTTGATAGATGGTCACGCGCACGACGCACCATCTATCGATGCCGTGCCGACGAACTCCCCCAAAGGGTCGATAACAACGTCTACGATGGAAGCCATATGGGGTTTGAAAGATTTGAGCCGCTTTCCGGTGAGATCCACAATGTGTACGATGCCTCCGTGCGTCCCGAACGCCTGAACGTGACATGTCAGCCGCTTCCGAGTAACGATTATAGAGTGCGCACAATGAGTTTATCGGTGGTGGCTAACGATGACGCGGAATCCTTCAGCAACAAGTCTGGAACTGGGCCTGCTAACCGTTCGTACTTCAATGCTGGCTCATCGTCGTCCTCGCCGTCCTCATCATCATCATCATAATCTTCACCATCCTCACTGTCGTAGTCGTAGTCGTCGGAGCCCCCTTCCTCACCATCGTGTGCGGTATGGTCGGCCTCGTTTGGTTTTGCATCTGGCTTGTGATCGTCGTTGGGGGAGTCGACCTCAGTGAGACTCCCATTCGTGCTCAGTTGTCTCGGGCTTTCCGTAAAAGACGCGTGGTGGGTTTCGCCGACACCCAGGAGGTCCGACATAGATGACGATGGAGAGGAGCCACAACGGACGCCAGACTCTGCGAACGCGCCTGGAATCGTTGGGTTGGAGAGGCTAGCCGACGGAACTTCCCACGACCACTTCCACCTTCCGCGATCGTTTTAAAATTTACGCAGGATGCCCAAATCGAAAAGAGCCAAAGTCGGTGAGTTGACCTCTTGGTCAGCGCTGAGATTCTAACCGCTGATGCCTTCGTGCAGTTTCGCTGACAAAGGTCGCGAAAAAGACCAGGGAACACAAGGAGGGTTTGATCACCGATGTACGCCAACCGTCCGTTTTACGCACCCAGGCCCGTCGCAACTTCAGTCTCCGTTGATAAGGAAAATTGGCGCAGGTCCAAGCTAATGCCGACAAGTGGAAGTACTGCTGGTTGTTCGAGGTGGGGAACATGAGGAACGGCCACCTGAAAACGATCCGGAAGCTTTGGAAAGAGTGAGCACCTTGTTCAGCTGGATCGAAGGGTCCCAACACGTTTATCACAGCTCCGGTCGAATGTTCTTTGGGCGGGGTGCCGTTATGGCGAAAGGACTCGGCAACACCGTCGAGGAGGAGCACTTGCCGGGCTTACACCTATTATCCCAAGTGCGTATTTACCTTCAATCACAGCTCGGTTGCATGTTAACCGTTATCGGTAGCGTATCAAGGGTCAAGTTGGCCTCTTTTTCACCAATTCCCCTCCGGACGAAGTCACCGCTTGGTTCGACGACTTCCACCCTCCAGATTTCGCTCGTGCCGGCATCCGGGTCCCGAAGACCGTCACCATCCCCGTCGGCCCTGTCATGCAACACCACTCAGATCCCCCTGAAGCCATGCCTCACAACGAAGAACCTCAGCTGAGGAAACTGGGACTGTCTACGAGAATGAACAGAGGTGTTCCAACGCTGGACGTCCCGCACAAAATCTGTGAGCAGGGGAAGAAGCTCACTCCAGAACAGAGTCAACTGCTCAAACTGCTGGGATATAAAACAGTGGAGTTCAAGATCAAATTGCTGGGGCAATGGGAGAAGGAGACGGGGAATGTGGTCATGGAGCCCGCGACGGAGGAGGAGGACCTACCAGTCGGTGACGAGAGCGAGGGTGAGGTCGAGGACATGAGCAATTGATCGCGGTCCCCTCCCCGTTATGTTTGTATTCTTGTGTGTACCAGCAGCGCCAGTTCATGGTAGAAAGCGAGGGGGGCTACCGTACTTACACTCAGACATGTATTATCCAACCAGGTCAATCCCCCCACTCCTCATTAGCTCCGGCAACAAACACTCAGCGAAATCTGTTATGTCCTGCTTCTCCCCATTCTGTGTCGTGCATATCACTTTCGGGCGGGTCAAATGTGACTCCCAGAGTTGGACCAACAGGCGATCGAGATCCATCCACTGCCCGTAAGTTGTGGATTGCTTGATGGCGTCGGCACCAAAGGTGATCAATTTGTGAGGGAGGTGAATCAAAATGCTCCGAAGCCCTTGGCGTTTTGGTGTGGTGGTGGTGATCCATTCAACGTTTAGAGATGTGGGCCGAAAGACCATATCTCGGAGTTTTGTCGCCTTCGAGAGGTCGATCGGAGCCGATTCGACTGAAAACAAAAGTGAGTTATCGGTGTGGACGCAGATGCTGAGTGGGCATACCGTCGGGGTTACAAGTGATTTCAAGAGTTTCGAGGGTATGAGAACACTTCTCCGCCAACGCCGACGTCAGCAGGATATCCTCCTTGCAGATCCACAACACATCGAGCTTCCGAAAGTTGATACCGCTCGGTACGGACAACAATCGACGGGCAATGCGCTCCATCCCTGCCATCATCAAGAGTTCGAGGGATCCGGTAAATGTGGGTGGGTTCGAAGGCTGGACGGCGGAACCATTGCGGTTGTCGGCCAAGGCGAAGAACGAATTGATTACGGTCAAGTCTTGGAGTCGGGGGAATGAGAGGATGAGTTCGAAAGTCGGCAAGGATGGAAGGGCGTAATATTCCACGTGGAGAGATTTGAGGACGGGTGAGATTCCGCGGAACGGGAGCAGCGAGGCCCCCCACTCATCGTAACAGCCCAGTTTTAAGTGCACGATGTGAGAAAATCCTGTGATCCAACCGCCCGCTTCTGCATCTGCGGCCGTGACGGAGTAGAGGCACTGGATCACCAGAGATTTAGTGTAATTGGCAGGAGAGGTCGAAGGGTCTGGGAACGTCTCCTTCCACAACTCCAGTTTTTGTTCGGTATCGAACTGGATTTCGGCGAAGAGGTGCCTTCGGGTGCGCGGGATCCATGATTTGGAGACGAGGCCGCAATTCCTGAGAGCATCTTCAGTGCCGTGCAGCTGGTCGACGACCTGATCCAGCAGTTCTTCTAGCAGTCGCGGGCTCGACATCGTCTTTCCTTCCGGCGCTCACTTCTTTTTTGCTTCTCTACAAGACCGGGCTTGGCCGATCACTCCTGTACTTCCCCTCTCACACATTTGACCCGCTATCGGGAAACCCTTGTAATGGAGGGTATGCCGGGTCATCTAACCGAATCGGCGGGTGTGTCGTGGATCAACCCACACACCAACCTCCATTATGACGGGCCCGGGCTCCCCCTAATGCCTATCTCGCTGGGTACACCACCTTGATTGGTACGTCCTTCTAGCGTACTGGTTGCCTCCGCCCAGCGGTTTGAGGATCTGGAACCTCGATCTTTACGTTTGCAGGGGGTGGCGCACGCTGTGCGGAGTATATGTTTCATCGAGCCTCCCATCAGAGCTTGAATTCTTTTCCTCCAGCGCCCCCATCAAGCCAAGGTCTGCACCACGCTACGTTAGGCACATCGTCGCCTGTACCTTCGCGCACCTTTCCGTCCTCGTGAACATCACACGAGTGGATTAGATCGGGTTTGCACGGCATGCTGAAGACGGACCCCCTGTTAATTATTCCGACCGTTCGTCGCAGGCTATCTACTGACCAGACTTTGGCACGAATGTATTGAATCGATTGGACACTTGGTCCTGGGTCGTCCCGGGAACACAGCTTGATCCCACTAGATCTGGTTACTTGGTGAAGAATGGGCTGATGGCCTGTTTCATACACAGGACGGCTCCGTGCATGTCGCTCCGTGGTGGAAATCGCCAGCCTGCTCTTAAGCATCGTACAGAGACCTGATTCCGGCGCTGGTCGAATCCCCTTCCCATCCCTTCCTCCCATCGTGTAGTTGCGCGCAGGACGCCGCCGAATTGCGGCCCTCTCAAGAAAAAATACGCTGGCGTATCTCGATTCCGGACACACCCATGGCTGATAGTCTCGAAGGCTACGTGAGTGCGCTGGAGCAAAGGCAACTCATGAATGTGAGTTCCTTTATCCATACTTCCCATCACGATTACGACTTGACTGTGTATTTTAGACCGTATATGGTGAGCGTAGGCCGACACTCCAAGTGATAAGTTTGCTGACAAGTGTGTACTCCCTTAGTCGTCCCTGCAGCGATTCTCGTGCGTATTCGCGCGACCGACCTCAGTCATATTCGCCAGCAATAATACCTTACCGTAGGTCTATGACCTAATCCTGACGCTTCACCTCGAAATTTCGCTCGTCTGGTTCTCGGGGTGGAACTACACGAAGGTCTTGTACCTTCTAGTTAGGTACGTCCCATTTGTTGCCAATGTCATGACCCTATACAGTGGGTATCGTTATTCTTCCTCTGCTGTTTCATCCGCCAAGCACCGGCCAAGAAAATGACAACTCCACCATAGACCGATTTGTTCCGGAAGTATCCGGCTCGACATGCGTGAATATTTTCAAGGCAGCGAGCTGTAAGGGTTGCGTTTGTGATAGCGGAGATACCTGAACTCATCCTCATTCAGGGTTGTATTTTGTGGGTTTGGATTTGGCGGGAGGTACGTATCGAAATTTGTCCGGTAGTATGGTAGGTCCCAATACTCTTCGCCAGGTGTACTCGCGATCAGAACCTGGGCGTGTTGGGGACGGAACAAATGGGTCGGCATTGGCCTCGCGTTTTGGATGTTGCCGTGTCAAATCCCAGCAGGAATACTTATGTACAAGTTCTTGGATTCGCTCCGGTGTGAGTTTCTTGGACTGCCAGGATCCGGTTCCAGGCTGATTTCGGGGCAGTTGGGTCCCCGCGTGCAGGCTCGGGATCGAACAGCTGTTTTGTAGTGCATTCCAACCATCTGCTATGGGGAGATTGGTTTGTGCTCTTGGTGGGGGAGGGTGGTAAGTCACGGCGGACAACCCACTTTTCCATCGCTCATCAAGTTTCCAGCTGTTCTGATCCTCATGGTCATCTTCGCCTACAGAACCTGTAGCCTCTTCCCATTTTGTCTGCGCGTCCGGATCTGACGCTTGTGCTTACAGCGCGCGATGGGAATAATACGCCGTTGATCAAGATGATCTGCAGAGATGGTTCGTTCCTATAGCTCGTCCACCAACCTGTGGTTTAACTTGTTCCTGCACAGGTCTAGCCTTCTACGTCTACCTTTTCTGTGAGACCCTATATATACCCTATCGGGAAACGCTGACGCCTCAGCTTTATAGGCGTGACCTCGATTAACATTGCTCTGACGCTCACCCTCGATGTGCGTTTATTTTATTTAAGTGATTGACGCTTACTCATAGCACGCGTAGAATGGGTTCGTTGCAATGGTGTCACCGTAGGTCCCCGGTCCAACCGCAGTTCGAGTTCCCCTTCTTACCGTCAATTGCAGAGTCCAGAGTGCCATCCATTCAGTGCTGACCGCCCGCGTCGTCCTGAACATCCGCGAGGCTGCCTCACGGCGGCTCGAGGACATTTCGTTCGACCTTCACCTGTCCGACTTTGAAGCTCCCAGGTCTCGAATCTCTTTCACGGAGAACCCAGCCGTGTTCCACTTCGATGACGATCATGGGAGCGGCATCTCCCCACGTAGAGAAAGGTTCGGCGGTGTGGGGACGGTGCGGACTGGGATGGTATTCGTCTCCAGCGCCACTGTGACCTCTCACATTACTTTACCAATGACCCGAGATGCTAAGGGGAAAAGGGTGGTAGGTCGCCCTGGGCCAGATGAAGACGAAGATAGTTATGACGAGGGTTCGGTTCGGACTTCCCATGACGATTCGGAGTGGGTGTAGAGTCGTACCGTGCTTATTACACGGCAAATGGCGACGTTTATGATATAATGTCTGCTTATAACACCCACCCTGGGGGTGTATGATTTATGTATTCTGGATGGTAGGCTTCCAAAATCCACGGGATCCGGTGGCTCTCAAGGTCAAATGTGTTGGCTTAGCTTCGGCTATGGCGTCAGCAAGTGGACTCATGGCCTCGTACAACAGCACCCCCAGGACCAACTCTTCATCTTTCTCGTCCGTCAGGTCCGATAAATCATCGCCGTCGGAGATTCTACCTCCTCCGAAGCAGATAGAGGTGGGGATTAGAGACCCGTCAATGGTCCGGATTCAGACTAGGGGTGGGAGCCCAGTGGAGGTCCTTGTGTATGATCGCGAGGCGGGAATCCTGGAATTCGTTTCGGACTTTCAGTGTGGACGGCTTGAGCTCTAGGTGCACCACCGTCGAATGGTGATAATGTCCGCGACTGACGGAGGGCAAATGGTCCGCACACGCTCAGGCTCCGCTCCCTGGCGGACTAATTCCTGTTTCCGGGGTTCGCGCAGCCCCTGAGGGCTGCTGGCGTCTCTGCGCCCCCATAAAAATTTCCGAGTGTCCATTTATACACGTATCTACGTGGTTAGCGACTTATAAGCTTACGAAGAATATCAGAAAGAAAAACTGGAAATGAAAGATAAATTACTAGGGTTATTCAGAACAGACGAACAGGACATACGCCAAACGCGCCCTCAAGGACTTTTACCAAAGCCGGCTATTTCCATTCAGGTAGCATACCGCGCTGAGCCCGAAGGAAGTTGAAAACTGGCGGGAGCGGAACATCTTTGTCAGAGACGCGTCGGGACCCCGGACGACTTCAACGACATACCGGAGGCGTATCCGGCACTCTGAGGCTAGAAACATCTGGCGAGGCTGGACCGATCGGTGTTTTGGCCGCGCTCATCATGTAGTTGACATTCTATTCCAATAACAGCTGGTTTCAACAATATCGGACAGGTGCCATTGCAGGATTGTACTGACCGCCGGAGGTACGGCGAGCGGGGTCGATTTCACTCGCGTCAGCAGTGGGTAAAGCGGCCACACTGGTCGCCAAAGCGGTGAGGAGGATGATGAGGATTTGTGGGAGGAACTTCATTGCGTTGGAAGTGAGAGCTTGGAAGGCAACGTATGGTCACCAGCGGAGCATTGCAGCTTTTATACCCCCCTGAAGTGGCACTTATGGGGCCGAGTACTCTCATACCGGGACACCGGGGAAGCACCATCCCTGGGCGCATCCGATGGGGTCTCAACCGCTCCAGCCCCGGTTTCCCTGAGGTTCAATTCCATTGTGCTCGTTGCGCCCAGCCCTGATTGGTGGGCAGTGCGGAGAAGTGAATGGCTGCTGGATATCCTGTACGGTTTCAACAAAAATAAATAGCATTTAAACGGAATAGGTCTCGTTAGATGCAAATAGGATCTATCTGTCGCGAAACAGAGCATTTATTGCACGTATTGGTTTTCCGTGAATGTGTGGAACCACACAAAAATTCCGCAAAGATGTTTTAAATGCCTTGAAACCGAACGTTTTGCTGGCATTTTTACGCGATTTCGAGGCATTTACAGCCGCTTGCGATTTGGTGGCTCGTTTTTGAAAAACAAACACACAGGATTTTGTGCTTGTGTGTGGGGCCCGGCATCCCAGGCATCTCCACAATCCGTCGGTTTGGGGAACTGTGAGCTCCCCGTTGCCTACCCTCCATACTTTCTTTCGTGACACCGTGTTTCGCGTCCAGGTCTTCGTTCAGTTCACGAAGGAAAAGTTTGGGGTTCTTTCGACGACGGCTCGATGTGCCACTCACTGGCACAACCGGGCAGTGTTGGCTCGGGTGTTGGACGTGCAGGGGATCACACCCACAGCGCAATCGCCCGAGGCCGCGAGTCTCCGGGGGCCCTTTGGCGACCAACCCACCCTCCCAAATGTACCCAGCGCACTGTAACTACACGTCCACAAAGAGTAGTAGGGGGTGTCGATGGAAACCTAGTTTAATGTAATGAGATGGGGGATTTCGCGCCACGGTTTCCCGGAGCGACGGATTGTGGAGCGTGCCGAAGATGATGGGCCCACACACAAGCACAAAACCCTGTGTGTTTTCAAATAAGGTGTAGGGCCGTCAAGCGGCAAAGCCCGGGACCGTGTGCGTGTGTAAGGGGTTTATTACCGGAAGCCAGGATGAATGGTAG
>Ga0307516_10003741_pt1 | contig 19350 bp, 28 predicted proteins | sample 19_EM_MG_FD_203310 | JGI IMG/M metagenome (GOLD analysis project Ga0307516, IMG submission 203310) | Populus trichocarpa ectomycorrhiza microbial communities from riparian zone in the Pacific Northwest, United States - 19_EM | ecosystem: Host-associated > Plants > Roots > Unclassified | place...
CGTAGCCTTGCGGATAGCCACCAACGAGGACCGAATTTCATCAGCAGTCGCCTGGCAGACAGTGGCGAGCAGATCGGGAACAAGGTGGACGGAAGTAGATTGCAACCGAGCTTGATCGCCTTGGGTGGTTCCAAAACGCAAGGGAACCCCACAAAGCGCGTCCCACAGGAGCAATGGTGCCCTCCAGTACTCACCCACGACCCTCAGATGAAGCCTCGGCTTCCGCCAAAGCGGTGGGGGCAGGATATTCGAGCGTTGCGGTCAATTTGGCAGACGAGCGCTTGGAATTTCGGGGCAGCGGTGGCAATACGTCAACTTCGACTCTTGCTTTGTCCCCTCACCATGCCCGGGGAAGACGTCGCCAGCTCTCCGAGCAGAGGCCCCAGAGCGAGCCAACTCACCCCCTTGCTCGTCTCGCCAAACCTCGCGATCGTGCTCCAGCCAGCGACACCCACCACCCCCCCCAACACACCCCCTGTCCCTCCTATAAACCCTTCTCTCCTCTCTCCTCCCTCTCTCAAACGCAGGCCGTTGTCCAACTCAGAAGCTGGTCCCACCACTCCTCCTCCACGGCCAGCCTCGGCCCCACCCCGGTTTGCCTCCTTCAACCAGCCAAATCGTCCTCCGGCAACACCACCGGATTCCCCTCCCTGGTACCTTTCGGGGAATTCGCTGACCGCGAGACGGTCTGGGAGAACAGTCACCGTTCCTCCCCCACCACTCGGTCAGTATCTCCTTATCCCCGTCATTACGTATCTGACCCACCACAGTTCGGCCCACCACCTTCTGGCGGAGAGCAAACAAATCAGGGGTGTCAGACCCCTCCTATTCGCCCTCGTCTCACCTCATCCGTCGGTCTTCATTCATTGCCGCTGGTCTCGATCTCGACAAGCCTTTCGCCGATCTATCCGCGTTCGCCGTCGAATCAAGAGTCCTCCGAGCCAACCTCGTCGTCTTCCCGAGGTCTGTACGCGATGTGTTTGGGTAGCGTCGCCCTCCAAATACTCATCTGCGCTGGATGGGCTGTGGCGGTAGCCCCGCCAGTTGCGAGACAGGAGACAACGATGTTCTTATTCGGCCCACCCACAACGATCGATTGGTGGCCATTCGACGACCTCGAGACTAGTCTTGTACTCCAACCCTCGTCTACATCGACCAGTCTATCTAAATTACCCGCAACATCGACATCATTCGCTTCCTCGTCATCGTCGTCACATGTATCACCATCGCCATCACCTTCGATAATCGACATCACGGCTCTCCCGCCAGCCACAGCAAACTCTCCTCACCCACGTATGCGCACGAAGCAAACCATCAAACCTTCTTATCTCGCCCCAGTATTCGGCCTTGTCGGATTCCTACCTGGAGTGCTCGTGGGGTGGCTTGCGTCCAGGTCGTACCAGCGGTGGGCGGCGAAACGCTCCACTGCCCCGCTACTTCCCGGACCAGCGTACGTCCCAGTGGAAAGCGTTGGTGAGAGGGTGGATGGCGATGGGGGTGAAACGATGGATGACGTGGAGGGAAGCCCGAGCAAGCGTACGAGGCACGGGACTACCTATTCTTCGTATTCTGTCGGGAGGGGCTTGCTAGGGAGGATCCCTTCGTCGAGGTTCTATAAACCTCTGCCAATGGTAACCCAGGAGAGGACAGATACCCCCAGTTCGGAAAGGTCTTTCGCTTGGCCTTCGCTTCCCGGTTCTTCGCGTCCCACCCCATCCCATTCCCGCGCTACTACAATTTCTACCAGATCCACGCAAACACCGACGATGATCTCGGACGATCCATTCATGTCGACTGAAAACACTTCGACGGGGACGGATGCGAAATCCCACAGCGTCGCTTCGCGTACTTCAACTCGATCGACGTTTGCCCACTCGTCAAAGTTCGGTGAGATGTGGAGTAGGGACGAGGAGGACCAGGACGCGGTCATCGCTTCCCCCTTTGGTTCGATGGATTCCGCCGAAGGAGAGGGCCTGGCTGGAACCGGCCCCTTGAAGATTAGATCAGAATCAAAATCTACCAAAGGAAAGAAGCGGGGTGAAACGAGCGAGTTACCTTCTCCCGCCAGAGATACTTCTTCGAGGAAGAGTAGCTGGAACTTCCCCTGGATTCCTGGAAGCCCTGTGAAACCTGATTCGTACACCATTGTGCCGACGAGGACGACTTCCCCACGCTCCCAAACCTTCAGAACCCCCGAATCGTCTCCACGAAAGCACAGCTACGTTCGCACAAGTGAGAGAGCTAGGATTGTGGATACTTCTGTTCTTCCGGCGAGCCCACCGACCTTGATATCCCCACGACTGGAATCGGAGCTTTTCATGAGCGCGATTGTGTTTGATGTCCCTGGGACACCAACTCCTAAACGCAAGAGGTTGTCGCAGCCTGGGACCGGCCTCAGGAGGGGAACGGGACAGTTCAATGCAGATGCCCTGGCCATAACCTCGCCCTCACCCCACCTCCGCGATTTCGAACGCTCTCACGAGAGCCGTACTCCATCGAAACGTGATTCAAGACCTGGGCCTAGCAGACATATCTCGACGGCATCTGTGTCTACCATTTCCGAGTTCCCCGGCGAGGCTCCACGGAAGAAAACACCGGCCGAAAGGTTCTACGCCCGGCGCTCGGCATTGGATAAGGTCGAAGAGATCATTCAGAGGGGCAGGAGCCAGACCAACCTTGCGAACGCGGGCGTGGGTCCTCTGGCGTCTGGTGAAGATAGACGATCCGGTCACGTTGGGAGGGAGTTTAAGAGCAGTGGAATCGAGCAAAGGTTATTTGAACCTTGAACCTCTTGGACCTTGTCCTTCGTTTTACCCCGTGCGGCGTGCTTCATTTATTTTGTTCAGGATACACACTATGGGTGGTGTAAATACCCTCAGTTGGACTTGTAGGAATTTTAGTAGAGTGGACATACGGTGCATAGTAATTCCCCCCGCACCCACCTCTTGTAGCGCTTTAGATGGATCGTGTTTTGTTATATGTCGTGTACGATTAGGAATGGAATGGCAGGGCAAGCACACGAACGAGATCAAGTCCTGCGTTCGAGGGTCTACTGAGTGATGATCATGGACCAGATTCGACCTGCCTCCAGGGTTTCTCTCGCGCATAAACCCCTCTCGCGATTATGCCTGGCCCAGCTCAAATCACGTCCACATCCGTGAATTTGTCCGCCTCCTCCGCATTTGTAATCGTGGAACGTTCGGAAAACAAGTGCTTACTGATGGTGATGGGCCTTCGAATTCCTTGCACGCTTCCCGACTTGCCTCCAGCGTGGAGTTTATATCGGTATCACGAGGAGCGGTTCGAGGGATCGGGAGTTTCAGCCTTTCAGTTTTGCGACCCTTCATGTATTCATTTTTCCATCAGAGGGTATGAGGGGGGGGGGGGGGTATTGAACTCGCCATACGGTGTGACTTTGACGGCCCTATATACAGTGATTGCCTCTTCCAGGTTCCCCCTGGGGTGTCGGAGGGGGAAAACGATGAGCCGTTTCACATATATATGGGTTCGCGTGCCTGAAGGATGACTGCAGAACAGGTTTTGGTCGCTGCCGGTGAGCAGTTTTAGTCCCCGGCGTTCACACGCTGTCCTTGGTGGGCCATGTATACGTGGAGCCGAGCAACGAGCGATGAGCAGTTGAGACGGGGGAGGTAGCGGACGCCGATGAGAAGGTTCTTACTGTATACCACATACACATAGGCGGGAGCCGAGGTTTACAGGAAGGTGAGGAATCCTCCGCCCAAAGTCCGGGGAACTTCGAGACCAAAAACACTTTGATGATTTGATGGGCTCAACATCGCCTCCAGTTTATCGGCAGTTACACGGCCCGCCCCCAAAGAAGCGGTCAAGGGAAGCGGACGGAACGTCATCACGAAGATTGGCGCTAACGCCGTCCGATTGATTTCGAAAATGGTCAAGTCGAGAAACCTGTCACAATGGCAATTGCGTCGCGACGAGTTTAACGGTCGCCAAAAATCTCTCCGCCTCGGGTCTTGGGTCTGGCTCCGGTGATCTACGGGCATCAGCTGTGTTACGGGTCACCTTTGATTCATCCAGCGTAAATCACGGAAAATCAATGGAGAGCGAGAGTGAGAGCGACTCAGTGAGTGTGTGTACGGGTTTTGGTTTTGATTGTAACTCATCGGGGATAGTATACTCCACCCCCCGTCAGATTGAAGGACGTTTGTGTGGTGGTAACCAGAGGCTTTTCGGTGGCCACAAAGTGCTACGGGGGACCATCGAAACGCGAAGCATCTCGCCGGAGCCTCCCGCCGCTCCCATGGTGCGCGGTGTGGCCGGTTAGCGAAATCGGAACCAGAGCGCTTCTGATGTTCTCGTCGACATGGTCAGACGGTAAGATTTGCGAGGGCAGGGTCGAAGGGTAATCTGATTATCCGGAGGTCAGGGAAGGACCCGAACAAGATTGACAGGAAGGACGATCTGGTGGGTCCCCGGCGGTTCGAGGGGTTGGGGGCTAACCTTGAGCGAGCGTACACGAGCATAAAACAGACTTTGTAGGACGGAAATTCACCTGAGGGGATCTATACTTTGCAAAACATCCGTCCCGTGGAACAGTACAAACTCCGGAACCCATACGAGGTAGCAGAGGATCTCGTCAAGGCGCCCCTCCAGGTTGGTATAGACCTTCGCTTGGTAACCAGTTGCATAAACGACTGATTTCCACACGGGGCGAGGGGTGTTCCGTCGTGTCGGGGGGGGGGGGGAAGCGAAATTTACCAAAGGTTCGGGCTCATAGCCTGATGCAGATGCCACCCACGATCGATCGGAAGTTGAATTGCAGTAACTCATGGCAAGGTGGTTTGGCAGCACGCGGATCTCGGTCAGGGCCGTTTCGGCGCTTACTTGATTTAGATAGCGAGGCCGCCGACTCCCGACGACGACGCGTTCTGTCGTACACTGGTGGGAAATGTGGGTTTCGGTTACCCAAACGCCCGGCTCTTTCCGTTCAATCCCACCTCAACTCCCCGGACCCGTTAAGCCCAGGACTCGGGAGGCCGTACGGTCGAACCTCGGTGAGCCAGCACATGGTCTGGCTTGGGGAACCATGAATTAATCAAATATTTGGATTTGACCCCAACAAAACATCGCGAAGAACAAAAAAGACAAATAGAAAAAACTACAGAGCTTGGTACCCAAGGCCAAGGAAATGATCCTGGATCAAATATCGAGATGGAGTGATGCTATCTAGGTTAACGGTTACGATCTAAAAAGACATGTGGGTGAATAATACGCGGTTTCGTGTGGTATATATGTACGGTAGAGAGCCCGATAGTGGGATCGCGTGTAGCGAATGTATGGGATATATGATACACGAGGGGGGAATAAATACCAATCCTCAAAAACTGGCGGCTTAGAATACGGATTCAGATAAAACGCAAGGCGACGCAGGATACAGGGATGGGGAATGAAGAGAGAAGAACGGCGGCAGATAAACACATCACCAATAAGCTACCGTGTGTATCCAATCGGCGGCCCGTCCTGTGTCCCAAACTGCTGTAACCACGACCCGGAGCCAGTGGGGCCCGCCCCATCCCCAGCCGTAGCGTTCGTGGTGGAAGTAAATAAAGGTAGCTGGTCCGCGCTGCCGAACTGGAACAGATCCAGAGAAGGAACCGAGGTCGATATCCCAGGTGTACTCGCCGCAGAATGATACCCATGACTGCTGCCGTGGTTCGAATACGAGTGGAACCCATCTTGTTGCCCAGAGAAACTCAACAGGGTCAGGTTAGGGGCATCGAATCCCGGGTCGGAATAGCTCGCGAAGTCTTGCGATGGAAGTTTCAAGAGTCCAGCGCTCGGGGCAGGATAAGCCAACGACCGAAGAGAAGCAGAAGACCTCCAGCTAGATTTTTTGAAGACTTGACCTCTCGTAAAGAGATACAAATCGTCCTTGTTCCTGTTCCCATCGACGGAGCGGGACTCCCCAGACTCCGTCCTGGGCGGAGCAGCAGGCATAGCACCGTTTGAAAGTTCAACCGAAGGATTGGGGTTATTCGCCTTCTGGCTCATCTGCCGCACGTAAGGCTGTATGAAAAGAAAGATGGGCGCGATGGTTAGATACGGCGAACGCAGATCGTTGGAAGGGTTTCTTCCACTCACAAGCGCTACCCTTGCGTACCACGAATAATCGGCGCCTCTCTCCAAGATCCTTATCGCGAGCTCCAAGTCGTTCATCGCGCTGGATGGCATATTTGGGACATGGATCGCGATCGAAGCGGCAGTGACCTAGAATAACCAAAAACCAGAGAAGGAACAAGGTTGGTTTTTCTCAGTACCCCGCATCTAAGAAGCACGGATATACTTACAGCAGCACTGGGGAGATAGATCCATACGTCCCAAGATCTCAAGATAGAGTCCGGCGCTTTCTCCAGATATCGAGCGGCAGTCTGAATTATAAACGACGCAGAGTTTTGCGCGGCAAGCACGGATTGGGAGTACGTCGATTCAAACGGGTTCTCTGGGTTCTGAAGGAGCGCCATGGCAAGGAAAGGGCGGTGCATCCACAACAAAGCTGATCAAAGTCCGGAGTAAAACAAACGCGGTCAGTAATGAATTATTCCACCCAATTCAACGAGGTGTTGCATTTGAGATCGCAGCGGAAAAAAGGAAAGCGACCGGAACACATCCGTTGGAGAATGCGTACGCACGGAACAGAAATATGTACTCACCAGCCTGCCTCACGTTGGCCCCTAGTATACAGTTCCACTCCAATGTGGCAGCCGTGGCGTTAAACTGTTCGTCCTCGTAGAGGTTGACCGCGCCGCTCAGATCGTGAAGCTTCTTGTCCAGTTCGAGCACCGTGCTGTAACTCGACGGTGAGGTTGATTCCATCAGCTCCATCAGAGGCCATATGACATCCTTGGTTATCGAGTGCTGGAAGGTTGCCACTGTATTATCATTCCAACGAACGGAGACCGATGAGAACGTGGGATTAGCAGGACGAAACGCTGAAGCGGACGAGCTCTTACGTATTTGTTCCGGGGTCCGTTCCTCGGGAACCGGCAGATCACAGTCCACCCATTTCAAGGACATCGTCGGGGGCCGGCCGAGTGATAATGACTATTGCACATATGCTCTGGCTCAGTTCCTCGTGGAACAAAGGGGTCGTCTCCATGGATCAGCCACTCACCCGAATGCCATCCTGGAACATCAACTCCCAAAAGAGCCTTCTCCTTTTTTGTACCTGTTGGGGGTCGAGATTCCATCGAGAAGCCTCGCGATCTGGATAGTTGGAAAAAAAAAGTGTGAGTTGTGATCGTGATGACGGGAGGGGGATTATGTAGTGGGGTTGAAGCTGAGCAACTCACGCAGGCCGATCTGAAGGTGTAAGTGTTTCAAAGTCAGCGTTGACGAGAAGGGCACGACGGAGCACGTACTTTTTGTGCAACCTTGATAGCCAAAGACATTTCCTCCCAGGCGGTTTCCAAACAATTCTCCGAGCCGAGGTTTCCATGGTACGACGCCAGCAACGAAATCGCGATCACGGAGTCAAGGTCTGTCGATGCAGAGATGTTCCGTAGATCCAGAGCTTTCAACCCCAACTCGCAGAACGTTTGTGCTTGGGTGTTGCGTGGAGGGAGGTTTGGGTCCATCAAAGACCCGACTGCGAACACGAAGTACAACACAGCAGCTTTGTGAGGCGACCTCAACAATTCACCGTCATAAACGAACGGCAGGATGTCGTCCATGAGATCGTCGATTTGGATGGGCTGGAATCTGTACCGCTTCGAATATTGCTCGCACAAACGAACCGCTTGAGAGTGCGAAGGCAGAGCGTGTCGAAGGTCCGTCACGGTGTCCTCGGTGGACCCTGGTAGACCCCGCGAGTTGTGGTTCCAGATGTCGTGTGGAGGCAACGCGGACCGGCTCGTCGAGCTGCTTGATAACGCCTGCTCAGCGAACGGCTTGGCCTACACGATGGGAGGGTTTAACTTTCTCTGCCCAAGGATGCGGTGGCGCATATTGCCGCGACTTACAAGTGGACCGGCAGAGACTCCGAAGTAACTCGAGCCACCAGAGTCAGTGACTGCGAGGGTCCCAAAAGACAGTGTGAACTGGTCATCTTCGTCTTCGCTAATACTCCGGGGACCAGAGCCAAATTTTACGGCAAGCAATTCGTCCCGCAAGAGGGGGTGTCGTTCACCGTGGGCATCGGAGTTGTAAGCGACGGATAACGCGTCTTCAAGTTGCCGTATCCGCTGGCTCATCTGAGCTATCTGACCATGGAGCTCCTCTGTGTCGGCGAGGACGAATCTGGGTCGCCAGGTCAAACAAGGGTATGTTGCGGAGGATTTCTCACTCACCGAGAGCCATGGCCAGGGCGCAACGAACCTGAGCCCCGATCGTCAGATCTTGCCCTAATATCCGTCTCGCAAAAAGCTCACCGTTGGGACCTGTGGCGGACGGTCAGTGGTCGGAGATATAGCGGAGATGGGAACTGCGGTACTCACAGAGCGAAACGCAACCTCTTCGTACGCAAGACCCACACGGAACCTATGGGGATGAATTATCATGCTGGTCTTTCAGAAAGCGACGCGAAAAGACGAACCTTTCTGTCACAGCGGATCCTGCACCTATAAACGGTTTGCGATTAACGATCAGTACGCCTGATGCAACGGAGCACTGGGGGAGGGGGAGACGGGAGCGTACCTTCTACACTCGGCGCAGGAGAGCTCACCTCGGGAGCGCTTTATTTGAACCTCCCCAGGGGGCATGGATTTTAGGACTGAGGAGCCTCTTGCGTCTGAACCAGATCGCATGACGACGTGTGTGGCGGGGAGGGGGAGGGATGGGATGGGATGGGGGATTGTCGGAGTGGTCTGGAGCACCGTATGGATGGCCTTTATAATCACGGCGTATGGTGATGGTGTCGCAGGTGCTTCAAATCAATTACCCTGCCGCGGTTTGTTGTTCGTGTAGTCGGGGTGGCACAGCTGATCACGGGCGCCTCACGAGGAGGGGGGGCGCAGCGCTGGTTGGGGATTTCGAGGCCCTGGTTGGGTCCCAAGCAACCGGTGTGATTTTGAAACTCCGGCAGGTGAGGTGGATCAACTGCACCCAAAATATCGGGATGTCAGCACGGCGCTCCAGTGGAATGGGCGGCAGGCGCCCCCCGGGACGGTGTGACCATCGGATTTGATGGGGGCACCCCGTCTCCTGGAACCACGGGAGTGGTCAAGGCAGATAGCGCTGTGGGAAGGGCAAGATGAACTGGGTGCGAGAATGTTTGGGGGGTGTCGGGAATCAAGTGGACTGCATGGGGAAAGCCCGAAGGATGCAGGACTCAATTCGCCATCAGTATCATCCGAAGCATTCGTCCAGGTGGCGATGACTCCCTCGTTCCTGGAAAACATATGCAAGCGCACCCAACAATCTCAATCATCGCTTTCGGATCTGATACTCTTATTCCCCACGGCCACCACCGGGGGACCTCGGCGTAATAGTCCCCTCCTCCACCGCTGGCTAGGACTTTTGCGGATCCTCCACCTCTCAGCGGTTCTGTATTCCGTCCAAGGCCAATTTGCAATCATTCGGGCGGAACCCTCTCTCGACGGGTCTCCCATCACCTGGAAACAGGCCGGAGTGTCACGTGGTGGCAGACGACGTGTCTTCCTCAACTCATCCGGTTACTGTACCGACCTGGGAGTCTTTGTGTATCTGACGGCCTTCCCGTGGGGTTTGCGATATCGGGGCCGGTCCCGCCCAGGCGCCGGCCGGGACTACAGCGGAGCGTTCACATCGCCGGCCAACCCCCAGGGAGAGGCTCTCAGTCCAGACGCAGGCCAATAGTGTACACATCTCCACAACACAGCCCGCAAGGGTCCAATGCACTCTGACCCCCTCATACACCAAACGCGAACAGATCCCCAGCGAAACATTGTCAGTCAGCGCCAGAACAACGATCCCGCCAGTCAAAGCGAGCCCGATTGCCAAGGGGGAAGTTCGACAGTCTCCCATCGTGAATCCGCTCGTAATGGGGACCTGGGCGCGGGAACTTGACCAGTCACCAATGAACTGGTCGGACTCGTTCCCATGAACGCCTTAGGCATCGCTTATAATCCTCCACTTCAGTGGTCATCAAACCTTAAACGATCCGTGACCGCATGAATGTATAACCCGTACACATCCTACAGGAACGAGGGAATACAAAACACACCGAAGAATGTGCGTGAGAAACGTTTGACGGGACAGAACAGAAGGGAGAGCAAAACAATGTAAACAACGAATGTAAGAGCCCAACGAAGGCAACCACCTATGAACCTTCGCGATCGAATTTCCACCTGTACGGCGCCGTGCTGACCGGGGTCATGCTCGAGTCTCGCTCTCCAACGCCTCCGGAAGTCTCGTCCCTAGCCACACCAACGACGACGACGTTCAAGTCTTTACCCTCCTCTGACGTACTCGACTCGCTGGGAACGGCAGCTGGTGAAACAGTCGACGATGGAACCGAGTTCGGCAAAGGTATCGAGGGAGCTGGGAAGTCGCCCAAGTTTGTCTCGGTGTCATTCGAGTAACCGGTCCGGCCGGCCCCGGTGTCGTTGAAGTGACCAGAAGCGTCCGAAGCCAAAGGCCTAGCCGAGGTTTCCGTATCGGTGCTATTGCTGTCACTCAGCGGGGTTTCATCCAAGTCAGGAAGGTCCTCAACCGGTTTCCTCGAGCCAGAAGGGATGATCGGAGCAGCAGGTGTGAAGATCAGTGTCACGTTTTGAGCCTTTGCAGCGACCGGCGTCGTCGAATCGTTCCCAGACCCAGATCCAGTGAGCCCTTCCTCAATCCCGGTAGAATTGTCGAGCCTAGCGATATACGATGGAGGTGCGGTCGAGTTCCCAAAGTCTCCGACATTGGTGATGCTCGTCGCGTTGTCACGTAGAGGTGTCCCAGGATCCACAGTCGAATTCGAGGTAGGGTCGCCGAAAGAGTCCTCCTCCCCACCCTCGCCGTTGAACCACATGGGCCGGATAACACTCGTCGAGGGAGTGTAAGCAAACACCTGGCTCTTGTGCGGTCCAGTGGGCTCGTCAAAGAAGCATGGCTCAGCAGAAAGGGGAGCGGGAGCAGGAGGTTGAGGGTCGTAAGTCGCACAGTAACCTTCCATCGAAGCTGAGTCTGGGTTGAACACAGGGACTTTCAGAGCAACCGGAATGTCGTCGCCTTGCACTCCAGAATCCGTCGTGTTCAAGGCCACCAGGTAAAGCTGAGTATAGTTGCCTTCCGAGGCGTTGAGGATGAACGCGCTGTTCCCAAACTCGGCCACCGCGCTGTCCGGCTGAACGAGGTAGAGCGAGGCAATTCGCCGACCATCCTCTGATTGGGCGGACTGACTCTGTATAATGCGAGGTAACGAGGAACATTGAGTGTGGTGTGGGAGCGACAAACTCAGGAAACCGTACCATGATTTCAACCGATCCGGGGACACCCTCAATCCCAGGGTCACCTCGCTTAACCTCGGTAAGAACCTCCGAGGTATCACCTCCCTCAATCACACTGATCCCTTGGCTGAGGTAGTCGTCCAGCACGAGGTACTTCTTCTCGCCTTCAACGCTGTTGATCAAAACCGAACGACCTTGCTTCTCGATCCGGTCCTGACCGTCGTGGTGGACCGACTTGCTACGTCCAACGCGGTCGGCCGATGATCCACCGTGATCGAACTGGTGGCGAGGAACGTATTTCCGAGTGTGAAAGTGGTGCTGGTGTCCCTCGCGAGCAGTTGTCCCAGCATACTCTGGGGAATGTTGATAGCGGGAAATCCGAGACCGAGAATCCACGCTAACGTTGTTGTCGTCGCCCTTGATGATGACCTTATCGACCTCGCCATCGCCGTGTCCCTTGTGATGTCCATGCCCGTGGTGATCGTGGTGGTTATGATGGTGTCGATGGCCTCCATGTCTTGGGTCAGGTGAACGACGATCGATATCGTTCCCACCATGGCGCCTGTCGTGGTGGTGATCATGCTGGTGATGGCGAGGGTCGGGCAACGGGGACCGTCTACCGATATGAATGTTGTCATTGTCTCCTTCGATGACCACAACATCGTCTGTGTGTTTGGAGTCGTGATGGTGATTGTCGTGATGATTGTGGTGGTGATGGTGGTGGTGGCTGTGGCGTGGATCCGGGGCGCGGCGGTCGAGAGCGAAGTGGCTATTCGCCCCATCGATGTTGACGCGAGGACCCGAATCGCGTTCTTCCTGTGCCAATGGCTGTACTGCCGCCGAAGGAAGGCCATGCGAACGCGAATGATGCGGGTAGACGCGCAGCGCCAAAAGAGGAGGTAGATCTTCAGGAATCAAGGAACGGCGCTGCGAGGTGAAGAAATCGCGCGGGCTCTGCCTCTGTATGATAAAAAACGTAATTAACGGTTCAGTCAGCTTCACTCAGACCAGTGACACCGATGATGGGTACATTACCTTGAGGCTTCCTCCCGAAGGTTTCCCACTCCTTTCCCGCGTCTGCTTACCGGAAGCTGACGCAAGGCGAGCCGGAAGAGGGATGAGCGGGTGGTTTGCGCGATCCGATGAAGAGCTGGACCATGCCCCTGACGAGTCGGAGGGGTAGGATTGGTGATCACGACGCACAGCGATCGCGGCAGCATCGGCGGTGGGGGCGAGAGAGAAGGCAGTCAAAGAGGCCAAGACGGCGACGACCACAAACTTAGGGGTGAGGAAGATCATGTCTGGCAGTTGGGAACGAAGCGACCAGTCGCGGAGATGAAGGGATATGAAGTGAAGGGACGGAAGGCAGAAGTGATCACCAGGACCAAGAGAAGGTGGAAGTAGAGGAAGAACGTTGGAGAGCTAGGAGGAGAGCGGGGGGAGGCCTTAAGTACCCACAGGAGTACTTTGGTCGTGTTTAGAGTCAGTCTGAACGGAATCCCCCAAGACAGCCGGACGGAGTGGCGGCGGCTATCGTGGCAGGGCTGGGTGACTGCTCCCCCTGACTCCATGGCTTCAGGGTATTTCGTCAACAAGACTTGCGAGAGAACGGGCTTCCGTATTTATGTCGAGGAGAGGTTCGTCATGCTTTGTGGGACGCGGAGGAGGTGGAAGGACGGAAGATGTGTACCACTCCGATCATTTTTGATTCCCACCTTCCACAGCGATGAGCGAGCCAACGACGACGGCCGACGACAAAGATCTTGTGGCCACAACATCCGCTTTAGTTCTCGAAGAAAAGGAGACGGCGACGAAGCCCAGAGCACCGTTTGGTTCAAGGTAAGTGGTCGACGGTCATTCTTCGTGGATCTTCTTCAGCTTATCTGCTTTCTTTTTTTCAAGGATAGGTTCCTGACGGACGACCAGAACGTATGGACCCATAATGCCTGGGATCGCGTCCCTCCTCCGGACGACCAAGATGAGATCGTGGCAGCTGCGATGGCCAAACAGCGATCCCTGCCGGTTCCCGAGGAAGAGAAGGCTAAGGTCAATGCAAAACCATCTAGGAATTGGTACCTCTCTCGGCCAGAGGTTTGCAAACCTTACGCGTTTAACACTCGGGCATTTAGGGATAACTTCTACAAGAACAACGCGAATAACTTCTTCCGGAATCGTAACTGGTGCTCACAGTCGACTCACCATGCTTCGTGTTAATCTGTTAACATTAATCGTCAGGTTAAACATTGAATTTCCTGAGGTAGTGGCTACCACGAAGGCCGACGTATGTTGCATCACCTCCATCCCCGAACCTAACTTACCATTCGATAGGCAGGCCCGGTGACCGTGGCAGAGATCGGGTGTGGTCGGTGTCTTCGGCCTACGGATATTCGTGTGCTCACAAGAGGCGGACACAGGGGCCGGAAACACGGTATTCCCTCTGCTGGCGATGAACAAGAATCCGTATCTGAGTCTCCGAGCATACGATTACTCTCCACACGCCGTCAAGTTAGTCCAGGTACGGTGAACCCCAAATGGCTTAACAGTGGCGCTCACGAAAAACGCTAGCGCAACCCTGCGTATGAGTCTCCTCAGATAGGAAATATCCAGGCGGGTGTCTGGGACTTGTCATCTGACCGGTTGCCCGAGGATTTGGAACCAGAAAGTGTGGACATTGCAGTCTTCATCTTTGTTCTCAGCGCGCTGCACCCGGATGAATGGCTCAATGCCGTGAAGAACGTCCACAGGGTTTGGTCTCCGCCCTATCGATGCCTGAACGGGCCTGACACGTGATGACGCAGATGCTGAAACCTGGTGGGCTACTACTCCTTCGAGACTATGGGCGTCACGATCTCGCCCAGCTGCGGTTCAAGACAAAGCGATTGCTCGAGGATAATTTTTACATCCGAGGTGACAAAACCCGTGTCTATTTCTTTGAGACAGGTGGGAACCATCCCTTGGTCACCCCCGACGCACACTCAAATCAGCCTGATGACAGATGAACTAGCATTGCTATTTTCTGGTTCTCCCGCTCCTCCAGAGAGCTACACGGTCAGCGCACAACCGGTTGTGGTTGAAGACCTGGAGGGAGATGCGGAAACGTCGTTCAGGGATGTTACGCCTTCAGTCGAAACTCCCCCGGAGTCAGTGACACAACCGGGCCCACCGACGATCTCGGACTCAACAATCGAACACCCTTCACCACCGCCCGTCGACACTACCGAATCGGACCCGAAGCTCAGGATCCTCCATCCAAACGTGAAATCTCAAGCCTTCCTGGACATCCCTCACCCGTTGTTCGAGATCTTAGTGCTGGCCCCAGACAGGCGCCTACTCGTAAACAGGAAGCGGCAGCTGAAGATGTATAGGATTTGGATGCAGGGAAAGTTTAGGAAGGTGACCCAACGGGATACAATCGGGAGTGAAGGCGAGGTTGCTGGGACGGTATAATGCCGCCAAGTGTACACTAAATACGCTGCAGCTATACACCTGGATCGGGGGTTTGGGGACCCGCATCCAGGGGAACTTCTGTTCGTCGTTTTGAGCTGGGGTGGTCGTGAGACCATCGTGTCGCGGGAACGTACATTGGGAGAAGTCCGTTATTTAAACACCCTTCGGCAGCCTTTGCACCAAGTACAGTGGTCCTCCGACACACGGCCACATTCGGAGCACTTCATAGTCCTGTTGCCAGACAGCAGGTGTAAGTTCGGACAACTGAGGTTTCCTCCTCGAGCGCTGTGGGGGATTGGTTCCTTGTTTGCCGGACACTTTTCGTCACTGCATTGTAGTAGTGCGATGCCACTTTCAGCAGGACCCTTCCTTCGAAGTGCATTATACAATCCGAACTTCAAGGGGTCGGCCTGGTGTGTCGCACCGCCCCCTCCCATGCCTTTTATGAGTTCCACGACAGATGCCGTTGTCCTGTCGGTCTTCAGTTTTGTACCAAGATGCTCCCACCCCGTTGCCACGATTTCGGAGTGCCTATTACTTAGGGTCAGAATGCGGTGAGGTATACGGGCCCGGTCCACACGAACTGGGCTGCGAAACTCGAAAAAGTCTCAATTACAATGTTCTCCTCTGTGAGTTTTGTTCTGATGTCCCTGAATGCTAGGCGATCTAGGTCCGGCGAAAGCACCCCACCCCCCCGTCGGAGCTGCCCATGGGTATCATTAAGCAACGGTGATGTAAAAGCAGCAGCAGTTCTGGTTTACCCCTTTGGCGAGCAGGTAGATAGTCTTTGGCGAACAAGGGGCTGGAGAGCCTGGTACAGCATTTTCCAGTTTCCATCGTGATCGGTATTCTAAACCCTGGGACCTGAGAGGAGCGAACCGAATTTTCCCCGTAAAAAGGTAGAAAAATATGGATTTCCACCTGTGCGAACATCGGTACGGACACGTGCAACCTCGGGGATATTACACTTACGCGACCGACGACCCAACGCGAAGGACGGGGAGCAGTTTCCGTTCTTGCTTTTGCTCGGAATTGACTTTGGTATTCCGAGAAACTGGGCGGCAAGTTGATTCAGGCTCGCTTTCGTAATCACTGTCCTCGGTGTATTCGTCTTCGTCGTTCCTGTCAAGGTGGCCTTCGTGTCCCAGGTAGCATTTGAGTACTGTGCAGCTTAGTACCTTGCGTTGTCCCCAGAGTGTGGCGACTTACATGCGTCCAAACCCAAGTTCTTTTCAGGCACGGGGCAGGGGAAGTAGACTGGTTCTAGCTTTCCCTCTCGAGATCCCCTCGCCCAATATTTCCGTTCAAGCAGGGACCCCTCTTGGATTGACTTAATCAGCGAAGGGCCCATATTGTACCCTGTAAATTCGGGTGGGGGCTGAAACCATGAGGTAAACCATGAGGGAGCAGCCGGGTTGGAAGGTGCCGGCCCCTCTTTAGGAGCCGTTGCCTCTTGATTGGATACCTCCCATATGGACAATATGGTATCCGCTGCATATTCCAGTTCACCGGCGGCATAGCTGTCTATCTTTTCATCCAACTTTTCACGGACGGTTTTTGATTCTCCCTCGCTTCCCGACAACCAGACATCTAACAAGTGGTTCACCTGCATGGTCCTGATTTCGCTGTATCTGCAGATACCGGTAACGATACCGAATGGGAAGTGACACAGTTTATGCGCACCTTGAGGTAAACCTACTGAAGGTTTCCCGTATGATGTCGCATTTCTGAAGGCCTCTCTCGATGTTATTTGAAGCCATCTTTTTTAATGCCGGAACGTCGTACTGGACGGAACGGTGAGCAGCTGCAATCGAGGATAGGTAGAGTTTCGAAACCTTATCCGCCAATCTGTAGATCGATTTTGGTGATGGTTTGGGTATTTCTCCCTCCCGTTTCCAAGCAATCTCAGGGCTCCTTGACTTGCGATTTTCCTCAGATCCAAATGACGCGAACTTGATCGAACCTGTGTACAGATAAAGTAAGAAAGCTTGGAAGCTTTCACCCGTTGAGAGAGGAGGAAAGTAGATGTTGAGCAAACGCACGTGATGAAAGCCACGTCTTGGACCTTTATAACCGTCCCCATCCGGACACGTTCTTCGTATTGGCCATAGGGAGTTTCTCGTCGGCGAGGCTGCGACTGACCGTCCCGGGGAGCAGGGCTCTCAAAGTCCCAATCCTCTTCAAGGTCGCTATCAGAAGAGTAGCCGTAGTCCTCTGCGAGCTCGCCATCGTCAAGAGCCTCAGAGAAATCCTTGATTTCCGATTCCGAAAATGCACCGGAGAGTACTCCAAGAGGGGGGTCATTTCATATCCAGTGGGGAGAATACCGTGGAAACTCACGGTCTTTGAAGTAAGGGACTGACCTCAGGACATGGCTGTTTGCGTACAAAGCCTTGGGCTGATAGGCTCTCCCAGAGCTATCCCTCCGTGAATACAAGACAACTTTGGTGTCTATAAACTTCCCGGAAGAGATCGCGTCGCTCAAAGCTTCTTGTAGGGCGGGGGTGAGTGTCATGGTGTAGGACAGAGTTTCGATTATCGATGGCCACGCATAGATCAGATAGGAGCGTCCCAGCTCTCGTGGCAGTTAGACAGTCGCCAGATAGGAAAGTGTGGCGGACGTGAGCGTAATCGAAGAGATCCGCGGTGGATGCCGATATCAGTGAGACGCCCCCGGCATAAAAATGCAGGGAATCGATCCCACCTCTGAAGAGTCCATTACCCTTGTGCCGCCGTCGGTCGAGAGCTCTTTCACGTTGCGGCCACTTACCTGTCCACGCGTGGAGCGTTACACCGTTTCCGCACCACGTACTCAACCGGCGGTCGACACGGATACGTGGGGAGGTGTGGTATTTCCAGGAGAGCTTCAGGATGATGAGACTTGCGACGTGCCTTGTGGGGATTTTGCCGACTACCGGCTTAAGCCTCACAAAACATGAGGCCCAGTGCTTGACCTTGCTTTAGCAGGGGAAAACGCGATGTGCGGTCCGACCGTCGTTCATCAGCAAAACAGTTTTTTTCGGGAAGTAGTGAAGCCGATCAAAGTGCAAAAAGTGGTCAGAACTGAGGCCTAAAATCGTGAAGTCGCCAAAAAGCGGTCAAAGCCCAAAAGTGCAAAGTAAACGGATCCCCGAGTTCCCCACCTTCTCCGTCTCCCATCACATTCACGACAATCCCACCATTCCTCCATAGGAACTGGACCCACACCCCAGACTCCAAACCGCACATGTACAGGCTGACGCGCTGGTGCACAATTTACCCAAGACCCAAACGGTGCATATATGCAATCTGTGCTTTTGATTACGCGTACCCCAAGCCAACCCCCCGTGCCTAGCTGCCTGGTGTTCACACTCGCGAGGGGTATTGGCTGTCGTGGAATGTATAACACTGGTGTATTAAAAAAAAACCGGAGTTCGAATTCTGACGTCGACCAGACATGGGTACCGGCCAGGCTCCTACCCAACCGTCGGTGAACGGGCAGACCGAATATGATGTTACTGTAGTCGCGCTATCACGCCCTTCACCCTCGAGTGCGCATCAACCCCCTTGTTCAGCTGTTCTCGCGCCCTCCGCTGTTTCTTACGCTCTTTGTTCCTCTGGGCCCGCTTCTCCGCAGGTGTCATTTCACTGCGCGAGCGTGGTGCCCTCGAAGATGGCGCTAGAACCTCCTCAGGTGCGAGCATCGTCGAAGCGGTTTGCGATGTCGGCAACGCCGATTCTAGGGATGCCGCAGCAACGTTGCCGACGCTCACTATAGTTGCTTTCGGCTGTGATTGTGAACGCGTGTAAGAGTTTGTCCTTGAGAACGTAATAAATTGAAAAACTTGCCTGCTTGGGTGTGAAATGGGCATTGCAAAGGGCATCGAGCTTCGCAGTAATCTTTTCCCATTGTCTCTCGATCTCTTCGTGTTCCTTCTTCAATTTGCCGTCCCTATCCTCACCTGCAACGACAGCGTTCTGCGCGGCAGAGTACGCATCCTCATAGATCTCCGCCAGCGACTGGGCGGATTTCGTATCTTGAAGGTGGATAAGTTTCGATGGGAGGAAAGGCTTCTCGTCCAGGGGACGCCGTCGGACGACATCGCCTTAATTGTTGGCCACGATGCGAGATTTGATCATCTCCTCGAGCTCCTGGACGACCTCCTCTGTCACGACCAGGAACCGCTTTCACGACCCGTTCAAAGTCCAGATCTTCCTCGAGCAGGGAGTTCTTGGATCGGTTTCGTGCGCTTACTTCTCCAGTAAGTGTCCACTTTTTGGGAGCAACGTTTTCCGCCTCCAGAGCTGCGATCTGCTCCTTCAAAGCCGCCATGCGCTTCTGGTGATTCCTGAGGCCTACACAAGACAGTCAAAACAACCCACAGTCAAAACTGTCAGACTTACCCCCTTCAGATTGCTCTTCGCTGTTCTCCGCAGCGAAGAGATCGTCTTTGAGTCGTTCAACCGCTTGCCGTCCCTTCTGGCCAGCCCCTTGATCATCTTCCTCGCTGTCTTCGTCTTCGTCCTCATCTTC
>Ga0307516_10003742_pt1 | contig 19347 bp, 39 predicted proteins | sample 19_EM_MG_FD_203310 | JGI IMG/M metagenome (GOLD analysis project Ga0307516, IMG submission 203310) | Populus trichocarpa ectomycorrhiza microbial communities from riparian zone in the Pacific Northwest, United States - 19_EM | ecosystem: Host-associated > Plants > Roots > Unclassified | place...
CAGATCGATCCACGAGCAGTGAGCGAGCTCGGGTGGGGTCCACCTGTGTCGGTAGGGCAGGCAGGGACGCCACCACATTGGGCCGCGGCGATCAAGGAGAAGACGGCGAGGGCGAGAGAGAACAACTTCAACATCGTTGGTGGTGGGGACTCTGGTGGTCGACGAGGTCGAGTTAAAGTGCCTCACGGATGGATGACCTCGGGGCGGGGTGTGAGAAAGTGAGACCAACGGTATTTATCAATTCGCAAGCGATGAAACGAACTCTGACGAGGGATCTCGTTCTGATCTCTCCCAGAAAGAATCACTTGAAGTCCGGTCGGAATTAACGAGCAGGCGCCCTCGTCTAGTGACGAAAGGTGCCGTGGTTGGATAACCAAGGGTGAGATCTGGAAATGCGCATCAGAAGTGAGGGCGCACGCCGAAGAAGTGGCTGCAATGGAGCCCGAAGAAGTCGGGTTATAGGGGAGAGGTGGCGTTTTGGTGATGGTGGTGAGTCCCGGCGTACCAATACAAGCGGTCACGGGATCCGAGAGACCTTGTTGAGGCGATTTACAAACCGGGTGAGCCTGTTGTGTAGACAAAAGTATGCAGGAAGACGTGCCTTGGCATGCGCAACGTTGACCATCACACCTACGTTGTTCGTATCAACCAACGACGTGAGTGGGTTGACTGGCGAAGCACGCCTTCCAATTGCAAACCTGCGTGTAAGTGGCAACCACCCTTTTCGTAAAGTTTCAGATCAGCTGGCGGTGTGGGCTGAGGGCGAAACGTTCATACGCATGCTCGGAGGGTGCAAGTAGGCTACGTCATGGCATTGGCTAGCATCGTCGATCGGGCTTTCTTCTAGGTCAATCCGCGCTGTCACTTCTATCCCCTCTTCCCCTTCCCTCGGGGCTTTAGTGCTCGACGCACGTTCCCTAATCGAGTTACACCTCTGCTGCCTTCGTCGCTCGGGCGGTCTCAGCAGCTCATTCGCCTGGCTCGTGGGTTCGGACGCGCCACACCGCTATGTTACGGATAAACGCCGGCGACAGGAGGTGGTTTGCTACGGGCGGGACGCCAGTCTGCGGATAAGATAACTCATCATCTCCGCGGCCGACAGCCCACGAGCGGCAATCGATCCTAACGGAGGAAGACGCTTTCCTGGATGTACGGTGAAACATACACAGTTAGGTTCGGACGTCCCATGGTGGAACGTAAATCAGGCTTGGAGCGTGCATTGCCATCGGAGTTTAATTGAAAGAAGTGTGAGTTACAAGCCCAGTGTTCCCGCTTGTTTCTATGACGAGAAAAAACCAAGGGGAAGGATTGATTTATCAGCTGGACGCGAGTTGCAAAACCAACCCAGACTCGAGAACGAGCGTGGATCCGGATGTGCAAACGACTTGGGTTTCCTTCGCCTGGTAAAGGTGAGCCGTGCAGGCTCCCGGGAGAACGGTGAGGCAGGGAAGAGCGGGAGTGGGGAACCGCCTTGCAAGGAAACGGAGGCGAGCTCGCGAGGAAGGGAAAGCTCGATTTTGCAAACGCAGACCCCTCCGGAGTAAGAGGGGTCGCAAGGGTCACCTGCGCGATTTTCTGGACCTCGGGTCAGCCGGGATTTCCACAAGAGAACGGGAACAGAATTGGCCGGTGGTGGTGGCGCTCACGGCAGCGGGGAAGAAAACGGGAACGGAGATCTTTAATTTAAACATCGCGGCATCGGTGGCGTCGCGACTTGGTTCTTGATGTCCTCCAAAGGCTCTTCCATTGCTTTTTATGTTTTTTCCGTTCTCCCTGCGGGAACGGGAAGCCGTGTTCGACTTGCTCTGCTTGAGATCCAACACCCGATACATTGCTTCCTCTTCACACGGCTTCCAAACTGGGAGTTCGAACTCGCTCATACGCCGGGGCATCTTTCCTTATAACCCAGGACAACCAACCTCATTCTCCTCAGGCCTCCAAGTCAGTTCGCTCTTCTCCTCCTCTCTCTCACTCCTTTACTCGCTGTCGTCCACCATGTACAGCTTCAGCTCACTCGTTGTCTGCGCACTCTCCTTTGTCTCACTCGCCTTCGCCGGGCCCCTACACACAACCACTCCCACTTCTCGCCTCGCTAAAAATCCCATCTCCAATCGCCAGTTCCATTATCCGAGAGCCCTCGTTGACGTTTGCGCCGACATCGACCTGTCTGTACTCGCCAATAACGTCCTTGGATTGGATCTTGGAGTCTTGAGTGACATTTGTCTCTGCCTCTCCGCATTCCCTCTCCGCGTGGATTTGAACGCCGACCTCCAAGTGCTCACCAACCTGCTTGGTGAGACCGAGCTCAACGTGCTCCTCCAAGCCCTCGTAAGTCATGACTTCCTTCTTCTCACCTCTCAAATCCTTACCATATCTTCCAAAGGTCGGAGAGAACGGTACCCAGTGCACTTACCCCGATCACGCATCCCCCGTATGCACCTCCGGAGACCCCTGCGGCTTCACTTGCACAGACGGCTTTATTCAAGTTGGAGACGAATGTGTTTGCCCCCCACCGAGCATCGTCTGCAATGGAAAATGCGGCTCCTCCCAAAATGTTTGTGCTCCCCTGCTCATCCATTGTGTTCCTAAGGCTGACGTCTTATCAGGGTTGCAGTTCCGGCCTTCCAAAAGCTCCAACGATGGCCCGAAGGAACATTGGGTCCTATCGCAAGAGGGGAACCCCCGGTGGCCTTGACGCAACCGGTCTCGGGCTTGGGGGCTCGAAACCGTCCGGTTCTTCTCCCCTCAACCCTGGTGGGCTGCTCAGCAAGTTGGACATCGCCGGAGTGGTCAACCGGGTGCTGAAATCCAATGGTGTCAGCGGGCCAGTCTCTGGAGGAATCCTGTCCAACGCTTTGGATCTCAACCTCAACGTTGACGTCTCCGTCGCACTGGGCGGTATCCTCGGCGAGGTCAATGGATTGCTCGGGGCAGTTCTCCAACTTGTCGATCAAATCCTGGAATCATTGTTGGGTACCGACGTCACTACCCGACTCAGCCCAACATCATCTCCCACGCACACTCTCCGCAGCGATGAAGTCGAAGTAGTTGTCGACATCGACCTCAGCGGCATTCTGGGTGACACCCTCTCCGACGCACTTGACCAGTTGTTGGACGAAGTTCTGTCAGCAGTATCCGAACTCTTGACCGACCTTCTGCAACTTCTGGGCCTGGACATTGACATTGACATCGTGGTCAACGTCAACGGCGGATTTGGCTTCAGGTCCAGGAAGGTCAGCGTGAAGAACTGATTGGCTCTTATCTGTAATTTCGCACGTTTCGATGCCGCACGGACATCTGTTGTGTTTTTGTTCTTGATGACCTTTGATACCATACATTCCTTTGTGTTTTACCCCCGTAGTCGTTTGATAAAAAAGTCTTGGTCGTGTCCCCGAGATCAACATTGCCGATCAACCTTGAGCGCTGGGGAGTACCCACCTCCGCTTCCACAACCATGGCCTCCCTCCTTCGAGCGTACAAGTAAGCCGTCACACCCAAAGCTGGAGATTAGGGCAAAATAACGCATCCAATTTCGGCAGTGCCGCGCTCATCAGACGACCGATGCTGGCCCAATGTGCAACGGGTGGCTTCCTGTTTGGTTTCGGGGATGTAATAGCACAACAGCTGGTTGAAGGAAGGGGGAAGGACCACGACGTAAGCCATCGCGTCGTTCCTTTCCTCGTTCACCCTCTTTTCCGTTCTGCGTGCGTCTAGTTTACACGGACTGTCCGGTTAGGATTCTATGGGGGTGAGTTGCTGGCTCGTCCACCTTTTGTCCGCTCGCTGAGCTGGATGGTGTGCCTAGGGATAATGTTCGCCCCGATTATGACCAAGTGGTATCAGCTCCTCAACAGGCTACAGTTCAGCACGCCGACGAAAACGCTGGTTTACCGGGTACGCCCTCTTCGCTTCGTGGGCGAGAGTATGGATTAACGTGCCCCCCACCCCCGTTTCTGTTAGGTTTACATGGATCAAACGATCTTCAGTCCGGTAGCGGTCGCGTATTTTTTCGGGTGTATGAGCGTGTTGGAAGGGAAAGGGTTAGGCGAGGCAGGGAACAGGATCAGCCATGTACGTCGACGGGGTTTCACTGCGCTTTCACCCGACCAGTCGTTCACCACCCACATTTCCATGGGGTAGGCATACGTTCCGACGCTGCTGCGTAATTGGTGCGTTATGTTGCAGTCGGAGGGACTCTTTCGCGCATGCTCATCTCTTTCCTCTTCGTGATTCCAGGGTCGTGTACATACCCACTCAGGTCATCAACTTCGCCGTCGTTCCCCCACACCTCCGGTTCGTATTCGTTGGCGTTGTCAGTTTGTTCTGGAGTACGTTTCTCCCACGTCCCCTCTTCCCTTTCAGGAGGGACCCTGAGCCTTTTCCCTTCGTTCCGCCAGATACGTACTTAAGCGCCGTAAACGCCAAGGAAAGGCAACTCTACGACGTTGAACATGGAATCGAGAAGCCAACGGAAACATAAGCGCGATGTTCGTTCACTCCAATAGCCCTTCCATGGGATCGGGTTCATCGCTGTACCTCGGGTACGGCGAAGATACGTTCATATTGCGAAGGTCGAAGGTGAATAGTTTACAGGGGTGTCTACGAGCGCGGAGAGGTTGACTATAAACGACATTGGGTGAAATCGGGTGGAGTGGCATGCGAGAAACGTGGGGAATAGAGAAAAGCTCGTAGAATAAGGGGAAAGGAGAGTTTATTGTTTCACAGCTGGTCCCAGTTGACGTGAGGTCGAGGTTTAATCTCGAATTGGAATGCGCTCGGGATCCTGCGTGGAGTGGAACGTCACAATTAAAAAAAGGTACTGAGAGAAACCCCAAGCGGAAGGGAAGGAAGCTCACCTCAGGAACGCGTTGTCGTACGAAACCTCTGGTTCCACTTCCACGCCATCCACAACCTTCTTTCTGATATCGAGAGTCGCCACGATCCTGGCGATCACGAGCCACAACCCCCAGTCGATGAGATGTGTTCCGGGGCACCTCCGTCGACCCCCGCCGAACACGTAGTTTCGTGGGTCCAAACGTTTTTTGGTTTCAGCGTCGACGGGTTCGAGGAAGCGTTCGGGCTTGAACGAACTTGGATCGGGGTAGACGGTTTCGTCCCTTGAGATCGCCCTACATACCGACCACAGTCAGCTCGCGTGCTCGAAATATTAGGTCGGGTAGGAGAACCGACCAGATGTTCCCAATAACCCAAGAGCCTTTGGGTAAGAAGTATCCGTTGTATTCGTCATCTTGCATCAGGCGATGGGGCAAGTCTGGATGGCGAATGCGATTAGCACCCACTGTTGCACGTTGTTTCGAGCTGAGAGACGTACTGAGCGGCGCGGGTGTAGAGTATCTCAAACACTCGCTCAACATGGCCTCAATATAAGGCATCGAAGGGCGATCACCAAAGTCCGGTAGCCTCGAGTGTCCAACCACAGAGTCGACCTCCGCCCGAGCCTTTGCGAAAACCTCGGGATGCCGAACCATGGCGAGAACAAAGTTGGCAATAGCGGAACCGGTCTAAAACAGAGTTGAGCACCGAACGCGCGGGGAGGAGTGAGTTGGGGAACGAAAACGAACCGTGTCAATGCTCGCGGTGTACATTGAATTGGTCGTCCACCTCAGATCAAAGTCTTCCTGTTCGTTCATATTTTCATTCTTCTCGAACGCGAGCGAGGTGAACGACGGGGTCGCCATTCCGTTTTTCTGTATCGTTCAAAGAGACGTCAGGATGCGAGCGGGAGAAATGGACAGACGACTGACGATCTTCCGTTTGCAATCCTCATATGGTTCATTCACAAAATCTTCGATCAGTTTCTTCCACTCGACGGCAGATCGTTTGAACCCGGCGCCAGGGAACCAGGACGGAATGTACCTCACTGCGGTGGCGTTCCGATCGTGAGAAAACCAGAGCACGCATCCCGGGGAGAGAGAGAGGCGAACACACGCACGGAATGGGAAAATATCAACGGCCCAAACACCTCCGCCTGTGACCAGCTTGTTCGACAAGACTTCGGTCGACTCTGCGGCGAGTTTCATGAACTGATCATCGGCCGAAGTCACTTTGTGACCGTACAGCACCATCAGTGTCAGGCCAGCGTTATACCTAAAATTGCGGGTTAGTTCCCGCCCGTGTGGGGTGTGGAATCCAGCCACATACCGGAGTAGGGTGTTTCGAAAGTCCATTCCAGGTTTAGCCAAGTTCTGAACAAAATCTCTCGACTCTCCATCCAGGATCGGTTCGTACGTCTTTATGGTCCCAGCTCCCATGGCCTTGGTCAGAATTCTCCTCTGGCGTCTCATTCTATCTCCCGCACCCGTGAATGGGACCTGTGCAAGTGATGAGGAATGCCGCCGCGTGCGTTGATCCGATGATGGGGAAAGAGACGGACCATATATTCAGCCCCGCAGAGTTCACCGGTCATGACCATCCTCGGCTTGTCCGAGTAAATGTCTCCACGGTTGTAAAGCAAATCGTTAAACGTCTTGTGGTCGTTGAGGAAAATCATGGGGATACCAGCGGCGCTGATGTGGACGATCTCGCCTGTCGGAACGGGCAAAATGAAATCAGGCCGTGGGAGGAATGGAACTCGACCGCGAGGCACTACTCACCGTATTGCCTGCTCCATTCCGTCACCCGGAGCCAGAGTTCTTTGGTGGTGAGGTTGAGTGCATTCCCAATCAACGGCAGAGGTCTAGGTCCAGGAGGCAGCTTCTTGGCAGCAGCTCTCTGGGTCAGGGCGAGCACAGAGAGGGTGGCGACGGCTCCTGCGAGCGTTACGATAAGAATATCGACCGTCATATTGAACAGAGGACGGGTGCGAAAGGTAAGTTCAGGGATGGTGAGAGCAAGGGCTATATAACCCGCCGGGACGTGAAACGAACAGGCGAGATTCCGTCCCCAACTGAATTGGTTCAACGGGTAACATTGTTTGAGGCTCGTCGAGCTGCGAGGGGATTGACAGAAGCAAGACAATAGGGGGCTTGGAGACAATAGCAAACCCTCGGTCTCAGTCGGTCTCGCAAGTGAAACGACAAAAAGGTGATCGGCAGGTTGCAAAGTTTATCACTGCACAACAATTATTCCTCCGGCGGCTATTTATCTCACGTAAAAAGACAACAAAAAACAGACAGACAGATGATCTCACGAGGGCAAAGAGCATGGATGGAACTACTCCCCATGGGTAAGTGCGTCGATTATGCCAACCGCTCGCTCCGACCGAGGCTTGATGTTCATCTGGAATTTCGAGGGTAACCTTGCTCAGAGAATCAGACAAGCGCGGGAGATATGGCTCGTTCTCCCCACCTGAAGATGGAATTATCGTACTTGATCTCTGGCTCGATCTGTTTCCCGTTCGCGTCGACTGCCTTGGTTATGTTCATTGTTGCGAGGAACGACGCCATCAAGATCCAAGCGGACGAATGCACAAGGTGTCTACCGGGACAGATCTGCGGGGCAAGTGTTATCGGGAGACTCGTACAGAAGAGGTAAGCAAGACGCACTCGGCGACCAAACCCAAAACAGTAGTTCTTCGGGTCCAGGCGCTTTGCCGTCTCTTCATCCACTGGCACAAGATACCTCTCGGGGTTGAAGGTGTTGGGGTCATTGAACAGACCTTCGCCTCGCTGGATGTTCCTGTTTGTCGCAGAACGGTCAGAGGAAATCGACACGGTTGGTGGTCGTACACGTACCAGGTGTTGGCAAAGACGAGGGTTCCTTTCGGAATGAACATTCCCTCGTAGACATCGTCCTCCATCAGCCTGTGGGGCAGAGCTGGCCGAGAACCCGGGTAAACGGAAGATCGGGATGACCAAGTCGGAGAGATAACATACATAACGGGACCGCGACACCGTATCGGAGACATTCGTTGAATAGAGCCTCGACGTATGGAAGCTTCTCTCTGTCGGCGAAAGTCGGCAGACGATCGCTTCCAACGACCGAATCAATTTCCTTTTGAGCCTTTGCCATCACTTCGGGATGTTCGATCATCGCCAGGAAGAATTGGAGGACCAGTGTCATCGTCTGTGGACCGGTGAGCTATCCCAAACGTGTCCAATAAGGGAACCAAGGTACCGTGTCGATGCTGGCTGGGGACTACAAGTCAGCGCTGCGGTCCGTGGCATCCGACGGGCCGGTCCACGCACCAGAATACATCGAGTTCGCTGTCCACCGCAAATCAAAGTCTCCCTGCGCGTCTTCCACCTCGTTCTCCTTAAGGAGCGTAGAGCAAAACGATGGCAACGCGGTTCCTTTAGCCTGCGAGCCAAATTAGCCTTGAAACAGAGCGACGAGGGTGCGCGGCCATCTTCATACCACAGAGTCCTTGACGAATTCGTAAGGTTTATCCACGAACTCTATCATCTTTGCTCGCCACACCCTCGCCTTTTTCAGGAACCCTGCACCTGGCGCCCATTCCGGTAGGTGTCGCACTACACAGTCGAAATTAAGTGGATCGGCGGGTGAGCGGAGATGTGGGCAAAGTGCGTGACCACCAGAAATTAAACGTACATGCAGGGAAGATGTCGACCGGCCAAATCCCGCCGCCGGAAGCAATCTTGTTGGCGATCAAGTCCACGCAGTGGTCGGCGAGCAGCAAGAAAGGATCATTGTCCGATTTGACCTGGTAGCCGTACACCACCAGCAACGTCAGTCCCCCAGCGTATCGTTTGATCGGCGAGATGTAGTCTTCTGGGTCCTCCAACAGTCGTTTCAGGAACCAGGGCGTCTCCATCTCGAGCAGCGGGTGATATTTTGAAATCACCGTGGAGCCCAGCGCGCGCTGCATCAACTTCCGTTGCCGTCTCATCTGGTCGCCATACCTCGTGAAGGCAGCCATGTTCTCGCATCCGCACCTAAATGCCGCAGGAAGAAATGTTAACGAGGGGCAGAGGGTGATTGAGCGGTGGCACTCACAGTTCCCCACACATAACGAAATTGGGCTTATCGGAATATATTGTCCCCCGTTTTTCCAAGAGATCGTTGCAAGCCTCCGCGGTGTTCAAGAAAACAAGACCCTGCCCGAACACGTGGACGTAGACGACCTTGCCTACGCCCACCGCGTCAGGCCCGCCAAATGGAAAGCCAGAGGTGTGTGGGGAACTCACCGTACGTCTTGGACCAATCGGTGACTCTGAGCCATAGCTGGTGGGCCGTCAGATTAAAAATGTTGCCTATGAGCGGAAGAGGTTTTGGACCAGGCGGTTTGGGCAGCCCTGGAGCGCGGCTTCTGGACAAGTAGACGTAGGCGGAGATGAGGCCGACGAGAGGAATCAAGGTGTTGGTGACAGTCATCTGTTAGAAGGAGCGGAAGGGCAGGAGAACGAAAGAGAGGAGGAAAGGTGGGACGCGTAAGAGTGACGTTCTGAGCGACATTGAGCTTAAGACCATCATCGTTGGACACCATATGTGGTTGGACAGCGCGTCTTTGTCCCACCGCCGGAGAGAAGCGGAAGATTCATTCCGGCTGGAGGGATGGCATTCATTCCCAAACCCGGGAACTGCCTCACCACAAATGAACCCACGTGATACCCCTGAAACCGTTCAATACGACGAGCAAGCACGATAAGCCACCGGTCTGAGCGTTCAGAATACAGTTCCGGCTCCCGGATGTCCGGACTGGGCGCGGCAACAAGGGAGTTCACAACCAAAGCGCTCCTAGGTAATTGGAAAAATGTATTGATCGATATGTCAGACAGTGATCGATGATCCCGTGCCCAAAAACATCCCGAACAGAATAGTAGTATAAGTACACTTCAACAACGGACCACACGCATCACCAACTTCATTTCACGACTTGGACGATTCTATCGGTCTCGTGAACTTTCCACTTCCAGGCGAAAAGATGTCCTACACCGCGTGAAAAATAAAAGTTCAGCTGCGCCGTCATAAAGGGGCCAGTGCGGAACACCGACCTTGACGATTCCTCTGCCAATTTGAGAGATGGCCACTCTGGATTCCCAAAGCGGATACAAGACCACAATGAACGCGGAGCAGAATGTCCAGATCATTCCAATGATTACCCAAGCTGCGAAAAAAGAGTTCGAATGCGGCACGGAACTATGATCATCGCCGACTTACCCGAAAGTCCTGCCACGCCATAGACGGTTGAAGAGAAGAATAGCGGAAGTGGAATAAGGATAATCATAACAACCGTCTGAGTTCCATCGGTGTCAGAAAGAACGCGCCGAGATGGGGAACGAACTAACCAATGCAACGGAACTCCAAGCCGCGAACCGGAACGCCTTCTGCAACCCAACAGGATCGAGTTCCTTGTCTGTTTCGTCGTTCTCGACAGCAGCTGCATCGATCGCCTCCTTGCTCTTCTTTTCGTCCTCGTCACCTTCAGTGGAATCTCGTTCGTGAGTGTGTCGTGTGCCGGGTGCGTTGATAGCCCGGGTGATGTCAAAGTTGAAATCTTCCGGCCACTGTCCAATAACAACCACTGAGTACCCCAAATCAAATTCCGTGTGACAGGGAGGCAACCCACGATGTAAGAAGTCGCGGTGGCGATGATACCTCCCACCCCGATGGACGCGAGGTTCCCGGCAAGCATCTCATAATCTCCGCCGCTGGTCTAAGACCAAACTTCAGCACCGGAATCGCACATGTCGAGAACAAGTGACCCGACTCACCGTGACGTTGATAACATCGTCATTGAGGGTGGCAGTGGTCACCAACCAGGCGATGATGCCCACAATGAACCCTGCGATAGCGCCCCCAATGCATCCCCACTTGTTCGCCTTGTTCCACGTAATCGCCAGAGCAATCGGCACCACCGCACTTCCCAAGAAGACACCCATAAACGTCTGCGGACAAAAATGAACCAAACTCCTCGGAGATGAACAAAAAAAACACTGACATAAAGCCAACCCATTGATATCCCGATATAGAAGAAGATCAACCCGAGCAAACCCATCACCAACGCGAACAACGCGACCTGTTGACACACCCGTGAACAACGTTGGACCCCAGAATCAACAAAAATTTTGGATTACCGAAGCGTGGGAGACCTTGAGAACCTGAGACTCGGTGGCCGCGGGGTTGATGTACCTCTGAAAGGGATGCGTCAGGGGTGTGAGCATATCGTGCAACGAGGTGATTACCTTGTAAACATCATATGTCAGGATGGACGAGACCGCGATGAGTTCCGCAGATGTTGCAGAAGTCACAGCCAAGAACAAGACGACGAGAACGGCAGCAGCACCGGACTTTCCCAACAGGGCGGCGGCGGCGGAGGGGGCTGGTAAACCCGCGCTCACATCCTTGGGTAGGAGAACTCGCATGGCGGGGTCGTCACGGAGCGCAACAGCCGCAAGGCCGAGGGTCGTGGAGAACATGAACGGAATTGCGAACCTGTTACCAACTCTCATGAGCAAATGGTGGTGTACCTTGGAACCTAGCCTACCATGCGAGACCGCCAAGGAGATACGCCTTGACACAGGACGCAGGACGAGAAGCGATGGCCCTCTGCCAATAAGCTTGATCCTGGAAGACGGTCGCGACTAAAGGAAGTGATTCAACGCCAGGATAGGCGCGGATTCAACATCGCCACTTACAGTTTCCAATAACGTTGATCACACCAAAGATCAATCCATTCTTGGACCTCATCGTAATGTAACTTCCCTGGGCGTTTCCACGAACGGGGGCCTTCGCTGCAGCGGCAGTCAGAAGTTCGTGCATCTTGCTGATGCTCCCGATCTTGTCGCTCGTGGCGTAGACGGTGAAGATGAAGACGAAGATGATCGCGAAGAGCACGGTAGTGTGGGTGCTGTTCACAGAAAGGTTAAGTGACTATCACCCTGGAAAATGTGGAGCCGTACTAGTCACAGAGGAGGGTGGCCCGCATGCCACCGACGACGACGTAGATGGCCACACCGATCGGGATCAAGAAACATGCTGCGATCGTGTTCATCCCCGAGAGATCGGTAACGGTTGCGGAGCCACCCAAGATAAGCATGGAAGAGACAATAATGTTCGTGGCCAATCTGTAATGGATAAAAAACACCCGTTGAAGGTTGAGCTCGAAGAGACTCCATTTTCCAAAAGTAACTCACCCGAAGAAGAGGAAAACGAGGTGAGCAACTTTTCCCCAACGAGTACCAATGATCTCGAGCCAGGTGTAGGCATGCGGGGCGTTGAGCTTAAGCTTGGCAGAAAGCTGATGGGATCATCGCAAGTTCGAGTTAGCTTCCGCGCTTTGTCGTATCTGGATGCACAATACTGACCTGGGCGAATAGCAAAACTTGAATCGTTGCGCCAGCGCCGTACCACCACGGACCGGAGATCCCATATTTATACGCCACAGCACTTGATTGCAACTATGATGCAGAACCAACAAAGGCCAGATAAGGTGAGGATAAAGTGAACGGAAGGTGGAGAGATAAGCGTACCAGAGTAGCGGCCCATGTCCATGCAGAGACGATACCCGCGGCAATGAGGCCAGGCTTGACGCTCCTGGACGCGCTGTTGAATTCATCTGCGCTTTTCGGGGAGAAGCCGGTGTAGCGGGATTGGAGAGCGGTCAGCCCCACCATAAAGGCGCTGAAGAAAAGACCAATGCCTGCGCCCACACACTCTCAGCGAACCGCATGAACGATGCGGTGGAAGTATACGCACCCACGACTGCTCACACGACACATATTAGTTATTGAGGGAGATTGAATAAACAACAACGCACCGACGCCATAACCGGCTCCTTGGGGTAAGGTTGGCTCAGACATCTCTCAAAGAATAATGAGAGGGAAAGAAGAGGGAGGCAGAGAGCGCAACGAGGAGAGCTTCTGCAAGTCCGGCGTTCTTTATAGGTCCAAGGGGATGATGGGGCGGGGATTCAAAGAGTTGGACAGTGCTTATCTCTCCACCCTTGGCATGTGAATCCCGTCATCAGAACGCGAGAATCGCGTTAAAACTGAATGGGAGGCACTCGAGATAAGGACGGCGGAAAAAAAGGAAGCATGGGGGGGAGGGAGGAGTCAATCTGGTCGGTGGCAATAATCAATCCTGACGGGTCGCCCCCCACTTGTCATTTGTCAATCTCGCGGGCATCTCTCGTTCTGGCAGACGGTCTCGTAAATGGGGTTGAGGTGTGGGAACTATTCCGATTCCCCGAGCCAAACTAGCCTGTTGCCGGACACACGCTAGGTGAGATTACGGCTAGGCATGCGACTGGTGGGGTGTTGCCAAGTGTGCGACTTGAAGGGTATAACAGCATCTCCCGTAAGATGAAGGGAGACCGACATCGTGTGGGAATTCCTTGGACCGATCACTTGCAAAATTCATCAGGATCGATCCAGACATGTCCCCCGCTGAACAGACCGTGAAAGCGACCTCAGACTCGACGCTGGGGAAACGAAAACACAGAGAGGGCGCAGAAGATACGACTGGTACGCGTTCGCGTTTTTTTTGAAATGGGGGCTTATCTCCTGATTTTCAAAGACTCAAGGTCGTCAACCCTCTTCGTTTCAAACCTCCCCTACACCGCTACCTCTACCGATCTGAAAACTCTCTTCTCCGACATCGCACCGGTCCGAAACGCATTCGTCGTCCTCGAGCATGGCACTGGTGTCTCGAAAGGGGTCGGCTATGTCTCTTTTGCCATTAAGGAAGACGTCCAACTCGCCCTAGACAAAATATCCTCGGAAGGTCTCACGATCGACGGCCGAAGCGTTCGCGCCCAACTAGCGGAGGCGAGGCACAAAGATAAGGATAGCGCCTCGGCATCTGGGAACGTGGAACAGGCAGCTAAGCCTGCTAGGGCCGGAAAATCGAAGTATCCCAAGGGAGCTGTCACTGCTCCGAAGGACCCTCTAGCCATCCGGACGCTCGTGCTTTCGGGTCTACCCTCCTCGATCGACGCCAAGCTTTTGTGGAAAAAGGTCCGCAAGCAAGAGGGCGCTGAAAAGGTCGACTGGCCGGCGAAGCTGCAGACAGGAGAAGAGGACTCTACTCAAGGTATCCTTCTTCCTCCATCGACCTGACCCGGGTGTCTGAAGGGTAGGGCCATTCTAGCATACGTGTTATTCTCCGATCCCAAGACTGCCCAGGATGCGATCAAGAAACTCCACGCCCACGTCTTCAAAGGTTCAATAATCTCAGCTACCCTCAAAAAACGCGTCGACAACCTCCAAAAACCCATCGCATCCACTTCTGCACACGCTTCCACCTCGTCCCCCTCCACTAAATCCCAGCCCGACCCTATGGTCGCTCCCAGTCGCGCGAACCGCCTGATTATTCGAAATCTACCTTTCGACATCAAGGAAGATGATATCAAAGCTACGTTCCTTCCCTACGGCCCCATCCATTCGATCGACATCCCCCAAACCGAGGACTGTCGGGCAAAGGGCTTCGCCTTTGTCTGGATGATGTCCAAGGGAGACGCTCAACGGGCCTTGGAGAAGTGCAATGGTACGAAAATTCGGGCCGGAGTCGCGGCACAACTCGTGCAGGCGAAGCAGAAGAAGAAAAAGCAGGTGAGGGTCGAGGAGAAGATGTCCAAAGAGAAAGCTAGGAAGGAACAGGAACAGGCTGAAGTGGAAGTGGAGGGCGTGGAGAGGGTTATTGCGGTGGATTGGGCACTGAGCAAGGATAGATGGGAGGAGGAGAAAGCAAAAATTGACGTTGCCGAAGATGTGGAGACGGGTGAGGACGACGGTGATTCGGACAGCGGGGAGGGCAGCGAGAGCGAAGACGGCTCTAGGTCGGGGCTCGGTTCAGACGAAGAGGAAGACTCTGATTCCGGGGAATGCTCAAGTGGCAGTTCTGGGGATGAAGATGAAGTGGACTTGGGTGAAGGACCCCAGAAACCGCAATTACCACCACCCGAGGCGGGGACGACATTATTCGTTCGAAATATCCCCTTCGAAGCTACCGAAGACGAACTGAGGGTACTGTGAGTGGTTTCATCCCACTAATTTGTCCCAGTGCTCACTGGATTGTACAGTTTCCGCACGTTTGGCCCTCTCCGTTACGCACGCATCACGATGGACCACGAAACTGGTCGATCCAGGGGAACGGGTTTCGTCTGCTTCTGGAACGTTGAAGACGCGGACAAGGCCGTCGAGAAGAGTGACCTTTTGCGCCTCGAGACCACCGGACCAACTTCCACAGTGGGGTCCATTGCTCCACAGATTGCGTCCGTAATGCTAATGCGCCTTGAATAGGTAAAACCCAATCCGTTTAAGCTTCCTTCAATATTGACCCCCGATCCCTCATCAAGCCTGGCGCAGAGCCTGGTTCTGCAGGGGAGAACATTGGATGTCGTGCGAGCCGTCACCAGGAACGAGGCAACGAAACTTAAGGAAGAAGGGGAGAGGAAACGGGAGAAGGCAGACAAACGAAATGCGTACCTGCTTCGCGAAGGAGGTAAGGTCTCGTATCTCGCTCGTTTGATCAATTCATTCACATGTGCCTGGGACAGTGATCACGGTCAACTCCCCTGCGGCTGAATCCCTCCCTGTAGAGGAGCTGGAGAAGCGAACAAACTCTTTCAATGCCCGCCGTAACCTGCTCAAGACGAACCCTTCGCTCTACGTATCGAGGACGCGGCTGAGTGTACGACAAATACCGGTTGGTGTCACGGAATACATGCTCAGACGACTAGCAAACTACGCCATCCGAGAATTTGAGGAGGAGGTCAGAAGGGGAGACCGAGAACCACTGGATCCTGGGGAACTAGAGGAAGAAGAGGTGACTGGGAAAGACAAAGATAAGAAGGGAAAGAAGAGCGGGCAGAAGGTAAAACAGGCCAAGATCGTGAGGGAATCGGGCAAAGTGGATGTCCTGACGGGAAAAGGGAGGAGCAAGGGGTACGGATTCCTGGAGTTGCACAAACACGAGGACGCGCTGCGGGTCCTTCGGTGGGCCAACAACAACAAGGCGGTCGGGAATTTGTGGGGTGGATGGTGGAAACCCGAAGTGGAGGAGGCGATCAGGAAGGAGAAGGGGAGTGGGGAAGACGGAGCGATGCGGCTGAAGAAACTCAAGGAGGAAGTGGAGAGGGGGGAAAACAAGTGGAAGGCGACCAAGAAGACGCTGATCGTCGAGTTTTCGATCGAAAATGTTCAAGTGACGGAAAGACGAAAGAGTCGCCAGGCGACGACCCCGGTCCGTCCTCTCCTACTCTCAGCAACCGCCACCTACTAAACCTTTTGTAGGGCACGCCGAACACGAAAGGCACGGCGGAGGCTGAGAGAGGGGATCTGAGCGAGGCGCGGCGGCCGAAGAAACGACAAAGGACATCGGCCCACGACGCCAGTTCGAGTAAGGGTTCCCCCAAAAGCGGCAAGCTATTTGGTACACTGGTTGGACAGAAGGAGAAGCAGCGAAGGGCGAAAGGGGGGTGAAGCACGCACGCCAAAGTTGTACGAAGACCATGGATTCGGTTACGGTTCGAATCACTTCGAACCCCAAAGGTTGCCTGGAGTTTCTCTATTCCGTTTGCCGAGAGCGAGAGGGTAATTATCGCCACCAGACCGATCAGAGCGTGTGGAAGCTAAGCCCAGCTTTGTCGATGTTTGCACACGCCAAACCTTGGCAACCACGATTTAAATTGTTTCGCGAATCTTCATCCGCTCTGTTTCTTTAACCCGTGGGCCACGCGACGGCGAATCGGGGCAGAGTTGACGCCGAAGCGTGACCGTGTAAGACATGTTTTCCCGACATAGCTGAGGTCGGGTCGGGTCAATAAATCAGATCACCGCGATCGAGTTCGGTTGGTCCTCTCGACTGAGTTGCCGGCGATCGCAACACGGGAGGATGGTTCGGGACCAGAATGCTTGTGACGTGATCGGTGCCACACCCTTCAGCACCATAGCCTGGGCTGCACGAATACGCGAAAGCCGCATCAGGGCAGAGGGAGGGGTTGGACTTCTCCGGAACAACAACTTACACCACATCGAAGTGGCGGGCTTGCCTGTCCGAGTCGGCCACCGGTCGATTCCGTCGCATTCTCTCCGAAGAATGAACCGGTTTAAAAACCAGAGCATAGTTGGTTTACTACCCCCAACACGCTACCAATGGCTATCACCAAAGATCTCCTCTACGACGACTCCAACGTCAGGGTCTGGCTGATCACCGGTACCTCCTCTGGCATGGGCAGATCTCTCGTCAAGTCTGCCCTCGACAGAAACGACAAGGTCATCGCCACCGCCAGAGTCCTCGAGCAGATCCAGGGCCTTCGCTCTTTCGCAGACTCGTCAAGGCTCTACCTCATGCAGCTCGACGTCACCGACTCTCAGGATGTCATCAACTCCAAGGTCACAGAGGCGATCGCAGTCTGGGGTCGCATCGACGTCTTGGTTAACAACGCCGGTACCGGCGTTAAGATGATCCTGGAGGAAGGAGGGTACGTTCATTGTTCCCCACCGTGTCACCTTCTACGATGTCATCTCTGTTGCGTTCAGCGTCGAGGGGATAATCCGTCAGTTCGAAACCAACGTCTTCGGCGTCATGGCCGTGACTTACGCCGTATTGCCCCACATGAGAAGACGCCTCTCTGGAACGATTGTCATCACGGGGAGCAGATCCGCATTTGCGAACGAATTCCCAGTTCGTGGCCCTTCCATCACGAGTTTTTTTTTAAAACCCCTAACTTCCATTCTCTCTAGAGCGTTGGCGCATATGCTGCGTCGAAGGCTGCCATTCATAGTAAGCATTCCCTCCACTGTCGTTTGGCTTTCCCTCGTGCTGATACCCGATTGTACAGCCCTTGGAGAGACCCTCGCAACCGAACTTCGCCCATTTTCCATTCGAGTCCTAGTACGCCTATCGTACGCATTGCCCCCCCCTTGCACTGACCCCCCACCCCGTATAGATCCTCCAACCTGGCAGCTTCCGCACCGACTGTATCATGCACCCTAACTTTGCGCAGAAGAAGATCAAGGACTACCAAGAGGTCGATCAGAAAACTAAATTGGCCTTCCTTGCACTCAATGGAAAACAGCCCAACGACCCAGACAGAGGCATGGAGATTGTTGTGGACGTTGTCAGAGGAGAAGGGAGAGCTGCTGGCAAACCTTTCCCTCTCTGGCTCGCCCTTGGTGTCGATGCCGTTCAGGGTATTCGTGCCAAGGCGTCCAGGATAGTTGAGAGCCTAGATGTTTACCAGGACCTTTCCGTTGCCTCCGGTTATGACCACCCCTAGGCTTTTCTGACCTCCTATCGCTTTCTTGTTGGACTTATGTTAGAACCCCGCGAATTTGCAGTTTCGGATACGCGCCTACTTGAACCATTCGTAGATCTTCCATTTATCTTATCAATCCAATGGCTCGTTTTCGGAAAGACATGCAGAAGATTATTATTTACTCGTCGTCACCGGTATGCTCTGCAGTCTGTTGCTTGGGAAATCGTAGTGATAACGTGTGCCTCGTATCCCCCAAGTTGAAGATGCAATGGTGGGTCAGTGCACCAAACCGCTCACCGGGAAAACCCCCCCCCCCCCCACGGCTTGGAAGTAGACCGCGGCGTCTCCATGACCCTCTTGGGATTCGGGCCTACTCTCGCGAGGAATGTATTCACTGTGAATAAACGTGTGGAGGAGGACCGGATCCATGTGTGATAGAGACCTTGCAGAAATACCACCGTCCCGACGAGCTCGCACTGTCGAGGAATCTGCAATCATGACCACGGATCCGAGGGATCAAAGGTGGACGCCTGGACCCCTGCCGGGCGTCGGTCTCGTCGGGGGGAGTTTATCCCTTGTGCCGATAGGCATTACTCGAACCCTTGCCTGCCTGTGGATCAATTATGTTCGGAAAATATTTTGACCGGGGACAAGCTTTTATTCGATACCTGCTGCTGGACCCACCTAGTACTCGGCAAGGGTATCGCAACTGAGCCCTCTTGGTGTTCAATCCCTCCTGGTTCCCCTCGGCGAATTATTATCCTCCATCACGAGATGGGAGATGGTCGTCGCCTTTGCGCGAGATCCCAGTCCCGGTCTTGTTTACATTTCTATTTGCCGAGATGCCGGGTCTGGGAAGGACCCCTGGTCCCGTCTGAGACCAGCTTCTTTCTAAGTTTACATCCGCAGCGCGGTACGCCTTGATTTCTCCCCATCGACTCTTCGACAATGTCGAGCCTTGAGTCGAAACAGCTCGAGGAGAAATCGGACTACCAGGAGGCAACCGATGATGTCGAACGCGCCCAAGTCGCGAAGCGATGGACGCGCGCAATGGCGTCGAAGCGAGAGGTTGACTAAGCCATCTTTGGTTGGCTTGAGATTCGAGTGCTGACCCGACTCTCATCCCAGGTATCCTCCCTGTTCCGCTAGAATCCAGAACGGATACACAATACTACAAGATCTTTTTTGTTTGGTTCTCTTCGAACTTTAACATCCTCTCGTCCATT
>Ga0307516_10003743_pt1 | contig 19342 bp, 26 predicted proteins | sample 19_EM_MG_FD_203310 | JGI IMG/M metagenome (GOLD analysis project Ga0307516, IMG submission 203310) | Populus trichocarpa ectomycorrhiza microbial communities from riparian zone in the Pacific Northwest, United States - 19_EM | ecosystem: Host-associated > Plants > Roots > Unclassified | place...
TTGATCAAGGGCCAAGTCCAGACCGATCGTCTCTTCGAAGAAAATCTTGCTGGTCTCGATGACCATACTACGTGGGCCATCACGTATGATCACTCCACTGGAGTCCTCAGCATTGATAGGATGTGAGATTCAAGTTCTATGATGAACTTTCAAATTGTGTACCTGTGACTCGGAATCTGTTTTCAAATGTTGGCTGCTATCATGTACTTGAATACGTTTCTGATGTCGTTAAACCATTCCCGTATGTTGTGAGGCAGTGACGTTGTCCCTTTTATGTACGGAAGCTCCACTATGACACGAGTTTTTTGTTCCACCTAAGCAATCGATGCCTCGGTATGGGTGACACCTTCGAGAACTAGTACCAACCTACCAGGCAGAACTGGTAAAATTTCAAGAACAAGCCTGGGCTGCAGGGCCGCTGCTTGCGCACGGCGAGTCCGAGTTCTCGTTAATGTTTAGGGGGGCCACATGCCCACCTTATAAGTTATGAAGTACAAAGTACCCAGTGTTATAAAACTCTATGTATCGGGTACGAGGTCCGCCAAGCTTCCGTCAAAGTAAGTGCCTTCCGGTAGAGTTACCCAAAACCATTCCTGAATCCAGCATACCAAGAGAGAAGGGTACGATCGTCCCATCCCTAAAATACTGAAATCCTCATCCACATCGCAAGTCGCAACCCGGCCCAAACCAATTTGAAACAGCTCTTCGCAGTGGGTATGACCCTTCCCGTGGACTGTCCCAAAATTGCTAGCTGAGAAATGCATCCCGCGGACCTAGACCAGAGCCAGCACACAACTTGAAGAAGCTCTCTGCAATAGACGATTGACGACGACAGGCTATATCAAAGGGGTGAACCGCGTGGTATGAGATGAGTGGGGTGCAATCAGTGACCTTTCGAGGGAATTGTCAACAGCAAAGCGGTAACAAGGTTGAGAGCGCTGCCATGGGATAAACGATTCTAGATCACCACACTCGCGAGTGTCTCGACATGGTGAAGATTTAGTCCCGACGTTGACGGTATCAGAGACGCTAGTGAGCATGATGAGTACTTCGCTTACGGAAGACGAAATAAATACACAAGTTGGAGCTTCAACTGTTGAATCGCGATCGTCGTCCTCCCCACCCCCAAAAACAAGCGTGGCCCATTGAACGCCATGATTAATTTAATATCGTATGGAAAGCCCTCGCCTCTGTCGCGTACCCCAGGAAGTCGACGTGCGATAACCAACAGGTCGCGATGCAAAGCTGTCACAGAGCCCCCCAGACGGCGCCTATGCACTTTTCAGGGAAAAGAGAAGTCGTAGAAGGAATTAGCTTCATCAAAACGAACGGAAACACCGGCGGTGAAGCAGATATCCGGAGACTGTCGGTCATTACAAACCACCCCAGAAGAGTGCCAGGAGCATTACTCCTCCAATGGCAACTCCATAATGTCTACCAAACCGTATGCGCATGCACAAAGTGGGCCATAGTCAATCTCTCGTCTTTTTGGCACTACAAGAGTACGATCGGGCGATACGCGCATTGGCTGGGCTGAGTCCGCTCCAGACTGCGCAAACGTTGGACATCGTGCGGTGGGTTATGTATTATGGCCGAGACATGTGACTGCGTTCAACGTTCAAAGTTCAACACCATCGCGCTCACTGGGCACAGCAAGGGGTGGAGTACATGAAGCATCATGAAGCATGGGTCACCTATGAATCCAACATTTTGCACCAGTGGAACAAGGATCCCGCTTTTGATATTCCCGAGTTTCAAAGGCACTTGAGTGATTTGGGCGTCACATCCGTGAGCAATGTGGAAGTGGACGAGGAGGAGGAAAGAGAGGTTAGCCATGAGATGGAGCGAGAACGGCAGGTTCAGCAGCCACGGGAAGCGAAGCCGGCGACGCACCAAGTCCACGACGATGTTCGTGAACTGGTGGAGCAAGGGATATTCGATGAGGATTACGATGCATTCGTGCAGCTCTTTTGGCCCCTTCGACAGATCGGTAAACATGAATGGTCGCCTACTCTCATGGCGACGAAGGACTTTGCGACCACGAGGTCTGCTCGCTAGCCATGTCTTCAGCCAAGGATTATCGCCGCCCCGTGGAGTGGATCTTGTCGGTAAGGCAACGAGAAGCTCTTTTTTGAAGCCCACCCTCCTTGACCGACATCGCGCAACTCAATCTCTTCGCGGGACAGTTGTATTTCAAGGACTACGATGCGTATGCGCATCCTCGGATGATGTCGGGTCTAACTGGAGGCCAGACGAAAGGCAAGGAGGGGCAGTGGTGGGAGAGCGATGGATTCGTGTAACCGGAAAACCTTCGGGGCGATATGAAGAAGATTTGCAAGCTCACTTTGCTGCTTGTATGCCCATGCGCCCCGACCCCTGTGCCCCCCCTGCACCCCGATCATGCCCAAAACCCACCCGACTCATCCACTACCTTCGCGCCCCTCACCAATTGGTGATGGATAGGCGGCAGCAGTGGGTGGGGCAAGAAATGGGAGAGGGGGAGTAGTGGGGTAGAGATGGGGAGTGGCTGTTGGGAACAGCAAGGCTGCCCTGCTCGTCGCCGTGATGTGGCAATTGGGAGTACCGTTGTCTCGTACGATGGAGGGCGTGGTTATCCGTCTCGTTGTCGCGAAAAGCCACACCCCGTTTTTCGTCTTGACATGTTAACAGGCAGCGTGGTTGGTTGGCGTGGTAGCTGGTTAGCATGGGCGGGAATGAGAGGGGTGGTGACGGACACTAGATGTCTAACTGGATGCTCTCCGTTCGTGAGTCTTAGAGGGAACTTGGATCAAGGCGTTGTACTATTGCCATGAAGGGTGTGGCCGGCGAGCCGGCAACATAGAATCCGAGGTGGGAGATCACCGGCAGATAGGATAGATTACATAACCCACGGCCGGCACACACGGGTTCTTCGAACCGAGTCCTCAAATGAAGGGCACAGAAGCATATCGTCCACCTCCACGGCCTCCTGTCGGCCATCTCGTGCCCCCGATATTGCTGTTGGGGAAGCGATCGCCACTTTTGTGATGTGAGGATAAGTACATAAATCTCTGGTACATAATAAGTTATCTGTTATTAACTTCTATGAACAGATGGTGGCGGTTTGTCTTCTGTAGAATCTGTACCCTTCATTTGAGGGTATCGAGTGATACCAATCTACAATTGCGAAGTCGGTGAGTGCATGCGGTTAAGTCGTTCAGGGCTTCAAGCTTCACGATTTGCAGGAAAAGTTGAGGCGTGATTGAATGACATCGGACCATGCGGTTCTCCGTGCCCCCGACTGCCATGGTCAGATGGTTGAACATGTTACCAGCCCGCGTCGATTTAGAATCAATATCTAACTGTTTGTCCAAGCCAGCTGTCTGCCTATCAGGGTCAGTTGAAAATTTGCCTCAGGAGCCACGTCACTGTCTGGTGTTCCAGGGAAAGTCCCGCGTTCCAAACCCAAACGGGAGGCAGAGTTCATCCTCGGTGAATGGCATCACACTGTGGCAGTGACTCACCGTTGGTACAGCATAGTAGCCGGAGAACGTCAACTCGAATGGAAAATTCCATCCTCCGAATACCCCGGTTTCATTCTTGCTGTCGTTCATGTCAAGATCTATACGGTATTACCGGGCAGCTAGCATGTCTTCAAAGTTTTGCTACCAGGGAGTTTGGCCTTTAAAAAGGTTGTAAAGGCGGACATCTTGAGTTATCTCGCACCTCGCTTCTTACCATGCATCGTACGGCCCAACTAGTCGGCTGCCTTCTCGCAGTCTTTGGAGTGGCAAACGCTGCAACCCACTCGCAGAACTTGGTAATTGCCAACCAGCCCATCGCTCCCGACGGTTTTCAACGAGAGTAAGTTTCTTTGGCTTGTAACTTGGTAATTTAAACGTTAACCTGATGGGACTGCAGTGCGGTGCTTGCGGGTCCGAGGAAGGGCGCAGGAACGATGCCAGGCCCTCCCATTCTCGGGAACAAGGTAATGGTTCTTCTGGGCTCCATCTGCCATCTGTATAGTATTCATCGTTGACGATGCCCAAGGGAGACCGTTTCCGCCTCACCGTGGATAATCAACTGTCGGATCCAAGTCTTGAGCTAACCACGACTATAGTAAGTCTCCTCCTGTTTCTAAGATCTACCTTACTCACTCAAGAAGCATTGGCATGGAATTCATCAAGGAAATGGATCAAACTGGGCCGACGGGCCAGCCTTCGTGACTCAATGCCCCATTGTACCGAACGAGTCTTTCACATATGAGTTCGATGTCCCATCGCAAGCCGGGACGCACTGGTATCATTCGCATATGGGTACGATCATCTTTAGCTCGAGCTGGTCTTTGTTTACTGAGATGTTCGTGGAATAGCAACTCAGTATTGCGACGGCCTCCGAGGTGCCTTTATAGTGTATGACCCTGACGATCAGTACAATTCTTTGTATGACGTAGACGACGGTGCGTCTTTCGGCTATAACGCAGAAACGAACCGATCTCATTTCGTCAACAGAGTCCACGATTATCACGCTAGAGGACTGGTAAGGCTCCATCATAATTTCCGTTATGCAGCGTCGGCTGACGGACAACGATAGGTATCACCGGCCATATATAGGATACGGAAAGCGCGATAAAGCGAACGCGACACTGATCAATGGAAAAGGTCGCTCTACAGGAAACACCACGGCAGAATTAACGGCAGAGTTGTCGGTGATCAATGTGCAGAAGGGCAAGAAGTACCGCTTCCGCATTATTTCTATGGTCTGCAGGACATCGATCAACTTTGCGATTGACGGCCATTTGATGACGGTGATCGAGGCTGATGGAGAATACACTAAACCGCATGTCATCGACAACATGGTGATTCATTCTGGACAGCGCTACTCGGTAGTTGTGACTGCCGATCAGCCGGTGGGAAATTATTGGGTTCGGTCCAACCCGGATTACCGAGGAATCGCTGGTTTCGATCGCAAAAGGAATCTTGCCATCTTTCGTTATGCAGGCGCCGCAAAACACGATCCCACAACAACTGGCCCTCCCAACAAACTACCTTTGAACGAGTATGACTTGCGTGCGCGCGACTATCCGACTGCCCCAGGACTTCCATTTCCAAATGGCGCCGACGTTTATCACACTTTCGTAACTGATGAAGTGGAAGAGGACGACCCTGTCAACGTACACTTCACTTTGAATGGTATTCGCTGGGTACCTCCGACGGTCCCCGTTTTGCTCCAAATCCTGAGTGGAGCTCAGTATGCGCAATCCGTCTTGCCGAACGGGACTGTTTATCGGCTTCCTAGCAACAAAGTGATAGAAATCACATTGCCCGGTAATAATGAAGACGAGAGCGGACCCGTGAGTTTTCCTATGTTGTCCGTGTTTCCAATTTTGACGATAATGGAATACAGCACCCTTACCATCTTCATGGGGTATGTACATGTCTTGCATATTGTTCACGGTCTGATCTGACTCGATTGCGGTGGATTTATAGCATAGTTTCACCGTCGTACGAAGTGAGGGCATGTCCGCCTATAACTATCTCGATTCCCCCGTGCGAAGGGATACGGTGACGACGGGCAACGCAAGCGACGCAGTGACGTTCCGATTCGTAACTGATAACGCAGGACCCTGGTTTTTGCATTGGTATGTCACCAAACGCGGACCGCGCTATTTGACGACTAACCACCGTTTTGTAGCCACCTTGATAACCATCTCGAACTGTCAGTCCTGCGTTATACCTCAAAATATAAAGGCTACATCTAACCTGAGTTTATGATAGTGGGCTTGCAATGGTTTTTGAGGAGGATACGAAAGACATCAAGAAGGAGATTGTGCCTCCCGGTATGACTCACTTTTGCATAGTGGCAAGCCTGGCATGTTGCTGACCGGATATGCAGAAGAGTGGAAACAGCTTTGCCCGGCATATGTCAACGCCGCCGGGTCTCCCTAGAGAATGACGTACAGTGATGGAATAAGTGATTAATCATATCATCGCCTATGTATACATACCGCTCCCCCACCCCGCTTGATAAACCTGTGTCCTGTATATTTTTTTATGTCTTATGTAAAATAGACTGCGTGTGTCCATCTTCGTGAATGAAAGGCAGCTACAGTGTTCATGATACTGTTCTTAACGCGTCCGACGCGATGCTTGACCCTACCGATCACTATTATTATAATTTACAATAGGGCTTATTCGCAACTGCTTTGCTGTTGTACTAAACTTCAATGATGCTCCCGTCCTAGCGCTCCCTTCCTAGACTATTTGGTTTCATCCCTGCGAGATCTTGCTTAGACCAATGAACTGTATCAAGATTCGAGAGGGTACGTAACTTAATGAGGCGCTGCGTATCGTAAAGGAGCAACCCTTTGGTTACGGGCTGTACTTACATCCCACCCAGAAGGCCGGCTTCATCTTGTCATCCCTCGCGCTCCCTCACGAGTGTTCGACTTCCAATCTTAACGACAAACAAGACGCCATGGAGTCATCATTTCCTGTCATTTTCAAGTTTCCTTGGATGTTTCCATATTGCGGCGTGCACGTTATGAAAACGACCCTCGAGTTCATTGTGGTCAATCGTTGGTGGATTCCATTTCTGGATGCGGAGCAGTGTTATGTAACACCTGAACTAATGGTCGTTTGCGCGTCGCGCCCGCCCTGCCTACATTCAGTCAACCTTGAGAGGATTGGATGCACCAAACAAAGTTCGTGACTCATGCATTCTCTGTCGCTCTCGTCGAAGGGAAGTGATGTCACCTTCCTTTCTCCTTTGGGCCCTCCCCTCCTACCTCGAACCGTAAACGCTTCCGAGTCCATTCGAGTCCATTCGAGTCTTTCACTCATGCCACGAGTCCTCACTTTTTACACCCTCATACTACGAATCGTTCAACATTATCCACATGTCCACCGGTATCAAACGAGGCGTTATTCTATTGCGGCATGTTGGGCCGTCTCCAACGGTTGTTGGTCCCGAACAAAAGACCGCGCAGGTGACGGGTATTCAGGATGCCTGTTGTCCACCATCGTTTGGTAATCTATCCCAAAATTTGCAAACTCTAGATCGGATGCTACAAAGTCCGACGACGTCATTCAGAACGTCTATGTACCATGTCAGGCTGTGTCGGCTCCAGCACTTCGCCTCACTCTAAATCCCAAGCGTTGGCTTCCGTGGCTATGTATTATCCTTTTTTGATCTCTTCGGCTCCTCGAGAGTGTGCATGCAGGGACGACTAAGGTCTATGTTTGTAATGTGGAATGGCACGCACTGGCGGTTTGGTAAAGAAGGCCGTGCCGTAGTCGACAAGTTTGAGGCCACTCAATGAACCAACTTCAGTGTCGAGCGGGCGATGGGCGTTCAGGATGCCTGTCGTTTGAACACAATCGCGGCGCCGTCGTTCCTGGCATACACAAGGCGGTCCCATTGAGTAGATCCAACAACACCCATCATGGGTTCAGCTACTTGGACGACTCCAAATAAGGATTTAATAGAATTTTTTGACATCTCCCACAAGATCTCCCACTGGCGGCATGCATGAAGATGAGAATCAGACGCACATTCGTCGTTGTGTCGCTACACGTGGAATCTAGATTGTGCCCTCAGTCATACCAAGGGTGGAGTTCATAGGCCCGGTTCACGAGTAGAATGATCCGAATTCAACAGCCTGAGACTATGGACGAGGAGGAGTGCGCGATTGCAGAACTATACCGGTGAGGCTTGATTGCCGATTCCGGATTGAAACTAGAATTATACTAGTCGGACTCTTCGGTTTCCGATTGCCATCCTATCCTATCAAGTATCCTATCCCAGAATCGATGAAAGCGATAACGGCGAGAAATGTCGCACGCTCATTCATCCTGTCACTCTCGACGTCAATTCCGCGACCACAGTCTTGTCCGCCATGCCGCCATGAACCCTCCGATCGGAAAACCGGTTAGTACTGACCGGTACTGACCCGTCCCTCCAACAGAAAGTCATGTATTTAAGTCGGTGGTGGCCAGACGGGACACAACATCATCTGCGGGTCGCATCTCAGATTCTCCACCCACTCCTCCAGTCTTCATAATGTCTTCATTCAGTTATTCAATTGTCGTTGCGGGTGGTATCTTCGCAGCTGTCGTCGGTTTGCTCGACTAGTCATTGTCACCATCTGCCCAAGCCCCTGACCTCCCTGGGCCGAGAGGATGGCCCATCGTCGGAAGCCTCTTTCAGCGTGGTTCTGACCCTGCCCATACCTACCATATGTGGAGCAAGATCTACGGACCCGTCTTCAAAATCCGCCTAGGCAACAGATGGGTCGTCATCGTTAACGGGGCTGAGGCCGGTGATGAGCTCATTGCAAGTGCACAATATGGAGCCCTCTTCCAATCCCGTCCAAGAGTACGTATTCAATTCATTGCCGTTCTCGACGCATGAATCTCATACGTGCCAACATTACAGCCTCACACCTTGAGCAAACTCCTCGGTTTGGCTTCCCAGAGGGCTGTCACGATGGGAACTTCACCTTATGACGACGTCTTGAAGACTAAACGTCGCATGGGAATTTCTTCCGTGAGCCCTGCTGCAACCAAGAAGTGAGTGGTCCACAACTAGATTGTGCTGTCAAACCGGCTGACGTTCGCTACAGATATGGCGACCTCATTGACAGGGCCTCTCAATACACGATCCGCATCCTCAACGACGCCCACAAGAAAGAAAACGGTGGTGCTATTGATACCTTCCCGATCTTTTTCCAGGGTTCAATGGTTCTTGCGTTAATGGTGGTATGCGGTGTAACAGTCGAAGAAGCCTCGCCTGCCCTCGAAGATTTACCGTTCCCAATGAAACGGCTTGGAGAGTAGGTTGCTCTCGCTTGCTTGTTCGACCGTATCTCGCTGATTGATTGTAGGGTTCGCAACATCAATGGTCACTGGCGCGACTATTTCTCCTTTCTCCGTTGGCTCCCAGACTCGAAGGTGTTCAGAGAGGCACTTGCCGTTGCCAAGTACCGTAACCAGAAGCTCGACTGGATGTTGGAACGAGTACGCTCACACGAAGCTGAGGGCATCGACCGTCCTTGCGTTGCTAGTGCCATCCTTGGCGAGAACAAGGCAGGACTGTCTGATGAGGGTATTATGAGCGTCATCAACTCCATGATCTCTTCCGGTCTTGGTAAGGTTCCTTCTACCACTCCGGTTGGCAGTTATTTATAGTTTGTTTTTTTCCTTCAAGACGCTCACATGCCCAACACGTTGGCGTGGAGTATTGGGATGCTCGCTTCACGGAAGGATATCCAGGAAAAGGCACTCGAAGCTATTATCCTCCAAGACAAGCTCGGGGATGCCATGAACTGGGACAAAGACAACTATCTGACCGCCTTTGTCAAAGAAATCGGACGGTACTTCAACACGTTCCGTCTGTCAATGCCGCGTGAGACGATCGGCAAGGATGTGCTATGGAATGGTCATTACATTCCCGTCGGAACCACCGTTTTCACCAACACACACGCGATGAACCGAGGTAAATAAAAATTGTCGACTTTCGTTGATTTTTATTCCTGATCTCTGGTGATTTATACATAGACGAGGCCCGGTTTGTCGATCCTGAAAGGTTTTGGCCCGAGCGTTTCATGACGGGTGTGGCTCCCGAAGCCGAGCGGACGTTGCCTCACTACGGTTTCGGTCTTGGTCGCAGGTAAGGACATATCTCTCGCCGAGCACTTATCATGTCCTGATGCTTCATGTAGGAACTGCCCTGCGATGTACTTGGTGCACAAGGAGCTGTACACGGTGCTCAGGCTCATCGTCCTGAACTACTCGCTAAGGATATCTGACGGAGAGAAGGAGTTCCACGCGATCGATGGCTGCGCTGATGGTTCCCAGTTCAACCATGCGCCGAAAGCCTTCCAGATACAGATGGAGGTTAGGGACCAGCAGAAGTTGGACGCATATCTGGCGACAGAACTTTAAAAACAGTTTCATTCGTAATATATACTATGCGACTCAATGTAATGAATAGAAGAATCTTTTCTGCATCAACTGGCTTGTTGGGCTCCCTCAGTCATTCGAATGATAGTGCAGTGGTGTAGTAGTTCGAAGGAAAGGAGTCAAGTTGCCCGTGACTATGACAATCCAGAAGCGTGTACCGTAGTCTGAGACAGCACCTCCTCCGACCCTTTTCCTCGTTGAGTCCTGCAACGGCCCTTTAGCCTCCTCGTCGAGCCCTGCGACAGCCGAAAACCAACTAAAGGGATTGATCAACTTGAAAGCCTGATGCAAAATCGGTTGAAAAGGAAAGAAATAACAGATTTTTGGGATGAAACCATGGTGCTTCAGTGAGGATAAAAGTGACCGACTCTTGTGAGGGCCTGGTGACGAACGCGGATAAAAACAGGGTCAAGAGGGATTTGAACTTCAGACCTCAGAACGGCCACACTTGAGGAGCCGTCCGCACTTTCCGTTGAGCGCGTGATTATAGAGCCCCCCCAAAACGGCTATAAACCACCCAAAACACCATTAGCGTGTAAGCGGGGCGAAAATTAGGACCTGGCATAGGCCTGATCCAAATCAAGGATAGAACCCGGCGGTTTTCCAACAGGCCTGATGGGGTGGGGATAAAAACCGCCCAAACTGGCGAAAATCGGTCGAGGATAATTTTGGTCGAGCCGGATGGCCTTTTAGGGAGTTTTCGGTGGTCCTGCGACAGCTCGGACAACGTCGAGGAAAGACTGTCCTTTAACGTCCATCACCGCATCCAGTTAGCTCCGCCAAGTTCTTCCTTAACGATCTAAAGCCTGAGGGGCGGTAGTGGAAAGACGAAGGACGGGGAATGCGTTGATTCTGCTGATGCGCCTGTGCTGGCGTAAAGCGGAGGGGAAGAGAGCGGGGAGATGGAGGGTATGCGGGAAAGTGTAAATGAGTTGGAATGGGAGAGTGTTGAATCCTTGGGTGCGCTCAGGGTCCCGTGCGAAGATGGAGCTGGAGGCCAGGCTTAAGGGGTGAGGATGAAGTGCGTGATTTGGTTAGAGACAGAGGAGGGTCTGGGGTTTGTGTGTCGTCGTTCTGGGTTGTCTTTGGGGATTTGTTCGAGCTTGGCGCGGACGATGTTTGGAGAGGGGGACAGACGATGAGGCCTGGGGCCCGGCGGTTGGCTTCTTGTATGCCCATGCGCCACGGTCCTCTGTGCTCCCCTGCACCCCGATCATGCCCAAAACCCACCCGACTCATCTATGTAAACCTCAGCCACTACCTTTGCGCCGCTCACCAATTGGTGATGGGTCGGCAGCAGCAGTGGGTGGGTCAAGAAATGGGTAGATGGGGAGTAGTGGGATAGAGATGGGGAGTGGCTGCAGGGGAGTTGGAACAAGCGGGCTGCCAGCGAACGAGAGGGACGGCAGTCGAGAAGGGGGTTTGGCTGCCCTGCTCATCGCGACGTGGTAAGAGTGGTGGGCAGTGGGTACTCTGTTTATTGCTGTGACGTGGTGAAAGGGCCGTGGCTGCAGCCCCGTCTCGCGTCGTTTTGAACAAGTCGACGGGTAAGTAGTTAGCAAAAAATCAATTTCTGTCACACTGATAAGTGGGGTTCACGGGGGTTCCACAAAAAGATTTATTCCGAGATAAGATATGGGCAGCGGAATGGGCCGCCATCAATAGTATACACATCCAAACACGCGCCTAAGAACGCGTGTTCGCGAGGATTATTTTCATCTTCTCTTTTCAAGGCGGCCAGTTCACGCTGCCCTCTTCTCCTTTTTTTGACCCCCCCTACCACATTCCCAGTGCTTGGTGTTTCCAGATTTGGACATCCATTTCTGAATCGGGCTCCCTGGCGCTCCGGGCCTTGGCTTCCTCTCCTCCGAGTCCTCCCATTTGGGCCAACGCGTCTTTTTCGCGTGTCCGAAATAAATATGCTTCCAGTCACGTGTCATGGTCACGTGTTTCCAAAGGACCCCAAGTCTCTCAAAGCCAAAACCCCCCCCCCAAACCACCGTATACCTGTCTGAAGCTTTCCCTCCTATGATAACATACCCACATCAAGAATTTCTTCAAGAATTTCATGGACTCATAGCTTGAACATCTTATCCTTGGTACTTAATATGATGCGGCCTATACTCTAAGCTAAGATGCGATATGAGGGAGAAGGGGAATGCCGTTGTTGAAGAACTAGCTGCCAGTGAATGAGTACTTACGTAATCGCATATCAACGCAAGAAGCACAAAAGACCTAGAAAAGAAGCGCTATAGCCACCGTGAGTACGTGAACAGGGCTCAAATCGTACATCGTGATCCTAAAATCTTGCCTGAAGCAGCTGGCGCACAGTAGACATGTCGACTGGCCGGGGCTTGGTGGCTGGGGGCAATCGATGCCATAATCGATGAAGAGAGTGGGGTGCAGCTGCATCGACGAATCTGATGGAATCCGAGGTGGCACATTGTGTCCAGATGCCGAGGATAGGATATATTGACCCGCGGTACGCGGCCACATGCCGGCCCAATGCACATGAACGGCACAGTGTGAGGATAAATACAAATATCTGGTACCATAATAAAATATCTTTCTATCACAACAGGTACTTAGGCGGTGGCGGATTGGTGGCGCTGCTTCTGTACCCTCATTTCGGGATCGATAGATAGAAATCGAACCACCAACCACCTTACGTCTGTACGTCATGGGAAGCTGATCAAAATGTTACCCAATTCGCGCCTTCATTCAACATCTCCATCCGGGGAATCTTAGCCCCGACGGACAATTGCGAAGTCGGTGAGTGTATGCAGTTAAGTCGTCCAATGCTCCAAGTTTCACGACTTGCAGGAAAAAACCTGGACTTCAAACGGTGAGTCGTAATTGAATAATGTCGGACCATCCGTGCGCTCTGGCTGCCATGAGCCAATTGAACAAGCTACCACCCCGCGTCGATTCAGGATCGATATCTATTGACGACTGTTTGTTCAAGCCAGCTGTCCGCCAGTTGAAAAATTGCCTCAGAAGCAAGTCTGCGCTTCGGCTGTCACATGAGCCAATTGAACGAGCTACCAGGCCGCGTCGATTCAGGATCGATATCTATAGACGACTGTTTGCCCACCAGGGTCAGTTGAAAATTTGCCTCAGAAGTAAGTCTCCAACGATACTATGCTGTAATACTTACTACTGGGGCAATCTATGTAAAACAGTGAAATGCTGATTTCTTGCCTCCCTCGCTCCTTTTACCTTGGGTAGCTACACTGCCTATGCTCACTTTTTACACACCCGGTGCTCAATCTCTTTTTTTGTGGCATGTAATAGGTTATTGTTGGTTTCTGCCGTTACGGCGGGGTTTCAATGACAGCGTACCAAGCCCAAACGGGAGGCAAGGTTCATCCGCATCACTCCGGCAGTGACTCGGCGACGCCGTTGCGAAGAATGTCAACTCGAATGGAAAATTCCATCCTCCGAATACCCCGATTTCATTCTTGCTGTAGTTCATGTCAAGATTTATACGGTAATACCGGGCCGCGAGCATGCCTTCCAAAGTCTTGCCATCAGGGGGTTTGGCCTTTAAAAAGGCTGCAAAAGCGTACATTTTAGGTTGTCTTGCACCTCGCTTCTTACCATGCATCGTACGGCCCAACTAGTCGGCTGCCTTCTCGCATTCTTTGGTGCGGCCAACGCTGCAGTCGTCTCGAAGACTTTGGTAATTGCCAACCAGCAGATTGCTCCCGACGGTTTTCAACGAGAGTACGTTTCTTTGACTCGTGATTTGGTAGTTCGAACGTTGACGTGATGCGACTGTGAAGTGCGGTGCTTGCGGGTTTGACGAAGGGTGCAGGAACGATGCCAGGCCCTCCCATTATTGGGAACAAGGTGATCATCGGTTCTTTTGGGCAGACCATCGCCATCTGTATAGTATTCATCGTTGACGATGCCCAAGGGAGACCGTTTCCGCCTCACCGTAGATAATCAACTGTCGGATCCAAGTCTTGAGCTAACCACGACTATAGTAAGTCTCCTCCTGTTTCTAAGATCTACTTTACTCACTCAAGAAGCATTGGCATGGAATCCATCAAGGAAATGGATCAAACTGGGCCGATGGGCCAGCCTTCGTGACCCAATGCCCCATTGTAGAGAACGAGTCTTTCACATATGAATTCGACGTCCCATCGCAAGCCGGGACGCACTGGTATCATTCGCATATGGGTACGATCATCTTCAGCTCGAGCTGGTCTTTGCTACTGAGATGTTCGTGGAATAGCAACTCAGTATTGTGATGGCCTTAGAGGTGCCTTCATAGTGTACGATCCTCACGATCGGTACAATTCTTTGTATGACGTGGACGACGGTGCGTCGCTTGGTTATAACGTAGCATTGGGGCGATCTCATTTCGTCAACAGAGTCCACGATTATCACGCTAGAGGACTGGTAAGGCTCCGTCATAATTTCCGTTATGCAGCGTCGGCTGACGGACAACGATAGGTATCACCGGCCATATATAGGATACGGAAAGCGCGATAAATCCAACGCGACACTCATAAACGGCAAAGGTCGCTCTACAGGAAACACCACGGCAGAATTAAAGGCAGAGTTGTCGGTGATTAACGTGCAGAAGGGCAAGAAATACCGCTTCCGCGTTATTTCGATGGTTTGCAGGACCTCGATCAACTTTGCGATCGACGGACATTTGATGACGGTGATCGAGGCTGATGGAGAGTACACTAAACCGCATGTCATCGACAGCATGGTGATTCATTCTGGACAGCGCTACTCGGTAGTTGTGACTGCCGATCAGCCGGTGGGAAATTATTGGGTTCGGTCCAACCCGGATTACCGAGGAATCGCTGGTTTCGATCGCAAAAGGAATCTTGCCATCTTTCGTTATGCAGGCGCCGCAAAACACGATCCCACAACAACTGGCCCTCCCAACAAACTACCTTTGAACGAGTATGACTTGCGTGCGCGCGACTATCCGACTGCCCCAGGACTTCCATTTCCAAATGGCGCCGACGTTTATCACACTTTCGTAACTGATGAAGTGGAAGAGGACGACCCTGTCAACGTACACTTCACTTTGAATGGTATTCGCTGGGTACCTCCGACGGTCCCCGTTTTGCTCCAAATCCTGAGTGGAGCTCAGTATGCGCAATCCGTCTTGCCGAACGGGACTGTTTATCGGCTTCCTAGCAACAAAGTGATAGAAATCACATTGCCCGGTAATAATGAAGACGAGAGCGGACCCGTGAGTTTTCCTATGTTGTCCGTGTTTCCAATTTTGACGATAATGGAATACAGCACCCTTACCATCTTCATGGGGTATGTACATGTCTTGCATATTGTTCACGGTCTGATCTGACTCGATTGCGGTGGATTTATAGCATAGTTTCACCGTCGTACGAAGTGAGGGCATGTCCGCCTATAACTATCTCGATTCCCCCGTGCGAAGGGATACGGTGACGACGGGCAACGCAAGCGACGCAGTGACGTTCCGATTCGTAACTGATAACGCAGGACCCTGGTTTTTGCATTGGTATGTCACCAAACGCGGACCGCGCTATTTGACGACTAACCACCGTTTTGTAGCCACCTTGATAACCATCTCGAACTGTCAGTCCTGCGTTATACCTCAAAATCTAAAGGCTACATCTAACCTGAGTTTATGATAGTGGGCTTGCAATGGTTTTTGAGGAGGATACGAAAGACATCAAGAAGGAGATTGTGCCTCCCGGTATGACTCACTTTTGCATCGTGGCAAGCCTTGCTGACCGGATATGCAGAGGAGTGGAAACAGCTTTGCCCGGCATACATTGCAGCCGGGTCTCCTGCCTAGAAAATGATGTACAGTAATGGAATGGGCGAGGCAATTTGGCTTGAGGCTGGCGAGGCTGTCTTTACTATTATACTCTTACTTTTTCATGTGATGAACCTATCGATGTATTGTAAATTTTTGAATGTTTTGAAATTGAATGTGTGTCCATCTCCGTGGATGAAAGGCAGCAACAGTATTCATGATGGTGTCGTTACTTTAGTACTGGAGTAAATCACGGCCGCCGACAGAACCTGACAGGACGCTTGCTAGGGTGTAGAGTTGTCAGGCGAGGGGCATACATATGCTCGAGGCATATCATGATTATGCAGTAATTTATATAGCAACCGGTACAGTGTCATCATCAGGCAGGGCTCTTTTTCGACATGGGATTGACCTGTGGTCTTTTGCGTTTTCGAGGTGGTACATACTATAATTACCTTGCTTGTCAAGGTCCTTCATTTGTTGAAATTCTAATTAGACGTATCTCACCGGATCATTGGCACATTGTACACAGCGCTAATTAAATATCGGACCGCCGCGGAACCCACCCACTCCAAACCGGCCCCAAACCGCCACCATCGATCGTGTGCATGGACCCCCAGTGAACCAGTACCAGGACCAAATTCTGTCACACTACCTGCCAGCCACACAATAGAGCATTGGTGCCCGCATAGATGATACGTCCATACTAAATGAAAGCTCCTCGCACTCACCAAGTAACTCACTTGGTGCACCGGTCTCTAGATTCAAAATACTTTTTCATATTTGCAGTAGACCACAACTTGAATATCATCACTTGATGCTGGGATGTGAGGCAAAGCGACAAGCAAGGGACGCAGGCGGAGCTTCCCGAGTTTCTACGAGACCGATGGAGATATATCCTAAAGCGGAAAAGGGAGGTTACCCGAGCCAAATTCTAAACCCCGGAGGCAACATTCATCTTGCATTCATCCGCCATAGGCCCGCCCTGCCATGGCTTTGTTCGCAATTGGCACCGCTGTTGTATGTATGTACTATCCTAAACCGGAAAGGGGACGTTAGCCGAGCCAAATTCCAAACCCTGGAGGCGACATTCATCTTGTATTCCCGTCATCGGCTAGCCCTGCCGTGGTACCACGGCCTTGTTCGCAACTGCACCGCTGTTGTATGTATGTACTATCCTAAACCGGAAAGGGGAGGTTAGCCGAGCCAAATTCCAAACCCCGGAGGCAACATTCATCTTGCACTCATCCGTCATCGGCCAGCTCTAGACCCTGAGGGTGTCGACTGCCAATCTTAACCTTGTGGGGCCGACGAAAAAACCTAGCTTGACAAACAACAGGCCATGGAGTTATCTCAAGTTTCCTTGGATGCTTCCATATCGCGGCGTTGACGTTATGAAAACGTTCCTCATGACTCTGTGGTCAATCGTCGGTGGATTCCATTTCTGGTTGCGGAGCAATGTTTACACAGGAACCCTTGCGCGCCACGCCCCTGCCGACATTCATTAAACCCTGAGAGGATTCCTCCCACCTGGAACTGTAAACGCTTCCTCGTCCGTTCGAATCCTTCAAACTTGTTACTCTATTCAATCCGTCTCATCTATCGTCTCCAGTGGTTATTGGTCCCGAACAAAAGACCGCGCAGGCGCCGGGTATTAAGATGCCTGTCGTCCACCATCGTTTGCTAATCTATCCCAATTTGCAAACTTGAGATCGGTATGGTACCAAGTCCTATCGCGTCATTCAGAACGTCTATGTCAGGCTTGGTCGGCTCCCGTACTTCAACTCGGCCTAAGTCGATAGAAATAACTTCATTGGCTTCCGTGGCTATGAATTTATTAATACCACTGCATCCTTTGTTGATCTCATGGGCTCCTCGAGGGTGCGCATGCAGGGGCGACTAAGGTCTATGTCTCTATTGTGGAATGGCATGCAGCGGTTTGGTAAAGAAGACCGTGCCATAGTCGAGAAGTTTAAGGCGACTCAGTGAACCAAATTCAGCGCCGAGCGGGCGATATACGTTCTGGATGCCTGTCGTCTGAACACATTCGCGGCGCCGTCGTTCCTGGCGTGCACAAGGCGGTCCCATTCAGTACATCCGCCGACAGTGATCATTGGTTCAGCTCCTTGGACGAGATCTTCCACTGGCAGCATGCATAAAGATGAGAATCAGAAGCACAATTGTCGTTGTGTCGCTGAACGTCGAATCTAGGTTGTACTTGCAGTCATACCAATGGTGGGGTTGATAGGGTTCACGACAAGTTTACGAGTAGAATGATTAACCGAACTTGACAGACTGTGCGCAATTGTAGAATCATACCGGTGAGGCTGGATTGCCGATTCCGGATTGAAACTAGAATTATTCTAGTCGGACTCTTCGATTTCCGATTGCCATCCTATCCTATCAGTATTATATCCCAGAATCGATGAAAACGATAACAGGGCCGGCCGGCCCATTCGGAGAAATGTCGCACGCTCATTCATACTGCCACTCTCGATGTCAATTCCGCGACCAACACTCTTGTCCGCCATGCCCCCGTGAACCCTCCGATTGGGAAACCGGTTAGTACTGACCGGTACTGACCCGTCCCTCCAACAGAAAGTCATGTATTTAAGTCGGTGGTGGCCAGACGGGACACAACATCATCTGCAGTCGCATCTCAGGTTCCCCACCCATTCCTCCAGTCTTCATAATGTCTTCATTCAGTTCTTCCATTGTCGTTGCGGGTGGTATCTTCGCAGCTGTCGTCGGTTTGCTCGACTGGTCATTGTCACCATCTGCCCAAGCCCCTGACCTCCCTGGGCCGAGAGGATGGCCCGTCGTCGGAAGCCTCTTTCAGCGTGGTTCTGACCCTGCCCATACCTACCATATGTGGAGCAAGATCTACGGACCCGTCTTCAAAATCCGCCTAGGCAACAGATGGGTCGTCATCGTTAACGGGGCTGAGGCCGGTGATGAGCTCATTGCAAGCGCACAATATGGAGCCCTCTTCCAATCCCGTCCAAGAGTACTTATTCCAATTCATTACCGGATGTAACTCATATGTCCCAAACATTGCAGCCTCACACCTTGAGCAAACTCCTCGGTTTGGCTTCTCAGAGAGCTGTCACGATGGGAACCTCACCTTACGACGATGTCTTGAAGATTAAACGTCGCATGGGAATTTCATCCGTGAGCCCTGCTGCAACCAAGAAGTGAGTGTTCTACAACTAGATTGCGCTGTCAAACCGGCTGACGTCCACTCTAGATATGGAGACCTCATCGACAAGGCCTCTCAATACACGATCCGCATCCTCAACGATGCCCACAATAAGGAAAACGGCGGTCCTATTGATACCTTCCCGATCTTTTTCCAGAGTTCAATGGTTCTCGCGTTAATGGTGGTATGTGGTGTAACAGTCGAAGAAGCCTCGCCTGCTCTCGAAGATTTACCGTTCCCAATGAAACGGCTTGGAGAGTAGGTTGCTCTCGCTTGCTTGTTCGACCGTATCTCGCTGATTGATTGTAGGGTTCGCAACATCAATGGTCACTGGCGCGACTATTTCTCCTTTCTCCGTTGGCTCCCAGACTCGAAGGTGTTCAGAGAGGCACTTGCCGTCGCCAAGTACCGTAACCAAAAGCTCGACTGGAT
>Ga0307516_10003744_pt1 | contig 19337 bp, 23 predicted proteins | sample 19_EM_MG_FD_203310 | JGI IMG/M metagenome (GOLD analysis project Ga0307516, IMG submission 203310) | Populus trichocarpa ectomycorrhiza microbial communities from riparian zone in the Pacific Northwest, United States - 19_EM | ecosystem: Host-associated > Plants > Roots > Unclassified | place...
AGTGTTCGGCAAATCACGGGACTGTACCAAGTTCATCTGCGTCGGGGTTGCAATTTGCCGCTTTACATAACACGCTGTGACAACTCTTTGTACCCTTGTGAGAAATTTTGCAACTGTCACATTTTTTTACTTTTTTCCACCAGCATCTCTCTGGCAACATCACCTCAAACATTTTTTGTGTTGGATCTTATCCCTCGCTCATTTCCCTACAACCTCATGTATTTTGTTCACTTATGACTGTTGTGCTGCGTGAGCTATTGATCAAATATTTTTCATAGATTTTGCAGCTCTGGGCAAACGTAGTATGTCTATTTTTGGCCTAGCCTTTGGCAGCGGGGTTACCGCCGCGTTTTCCCTGCCCTGTTCAGTAAGGTACGGTTGTCTGCCTGTGTTGGCCAATTTCCCCACCATAATAGGGCCTGGCTGACCTGACCGTATACTGGGACTCCAACAAGATGTGGTAGTTGATCGGCATGCCCTCTTAATGACAGTTATTCACAGTTAGATCTAGCTGGTCTGGGTGGTCCCAAGCTTCGTCTGAAATAATCGCCGCTCAACGTTCAACGTTCAGACTCTGAGCGTCTAACCATTGGTTCCAGCCCCCACCGGCGATCAGATTATTTCAGTGCCTGCACTGTATCCAGTGGCGATGTATACTCTTTCGTAACGCAGGATGTCGTTTCAGCCGAGTCCTCTGCTCACAGAATAAATACCTTCTTGCTTCCACTCAGCTCTCGTTGAACGTCTCTGTCGCCAGCATCATCATGCAGGCCCCTCCTCCACCTCCATCATCTCATTCGAACCATGGATCATTCCGCGGATCCTATTATTCGGGTACCACGACGACGACGACTGATTTCGAGAGGTGCAGGCAAAAATCAGTTACAGGTCCCGAATTCTATGACCGCTCGCTCCTCTCGAGGCGAGTGGCCTTTTGTGGCCTCTTCGTCTCTTTGGCATTCAGCATTGCCTGCATCATAGGCAGTGTCGAGATCTTCCTTTCCAAGAATGCGATTTCGGCTGGTGTCATCGTCGTTCCGCTCAACCACTGGTGGCAGCGCGAGTCCTTCAGTCTCTGTCTCAATCTGCTCGTGGCCACCTGCACAGAGGCAACGGGTTTTGTGCATAACATCGCCCTTAGATCTGCGCTCGCGTCTCAGCGCCGGTTAAGATTCAACACGAACCTGAGACTACTCAGTGCAGCAACGGGTATTTTGAATCCGAACGGGACATTTTGCAATTGCTTGATGGCATTGCTGTTAATCGTGTCGTACAGTTCAAGCATCTTGGTCACACTAGCTGTCAACATGTACCCCCAAAATAACGAACAAGACGATGCCGCTGCTCCAAGCTTGGAGATTTGCATGAGTGATGTGCCGTTGCTCGTGCTGGGTTTATCGCTCCTGCTGCAAACGATTATTGCATTTGTAGGGATGGTCTCCACGGATATCCTGACTTGGAGTTCGTCGCCATTCGACATCACTGCTGCCCTCGTGCACCACGCGCAAGTCATCCCTGTACCAGGACGCTGTATGCGAGGTGTTAAAGACGCTGATCGCCAGGGACCCACCGCCCCAGGCGTAGTACAACCCTCCGCGTGGTCTGCCCACTCAAGTGTGCGCAAAGTAATTATCACACTCTGGGCTCTCGTAGTCGCCTGCCTTGCCTGGGGACTTATCGTGTCCCTCGTAAGCGCTGGAAGCATTCCTGAAGCGCTCAATTCTTGGTCTTTCTTCCCAAAAGCGGAGTCCTACGTGAAAGCATACACGATCCCGCTCCCCGGCAGGGTAGCATGGTTCTACTGGGTGGTTTATTACCTGAACATGGGGGTCATACAGGGTCCCATGACTCTTGCGCTGCATTGTACAGAGCTGGTGGCGAACGTCATTAGAGATGAGAAAGTGTGGAGGTGCGCAACAAAGAAGAAGGGCGCCAAGGTGGCGACACACCCACTTGCACCAGTATTTGGGAGCTGGTTGAATGTAGTCCTGTTATGTGCGAAGCCTGTATTTCGTGAGCATTTTTTTTATCTGTGGGGATGGGAATAGTCTGGCTGTGGTTGTGCATGGATACTTACGAGGTGCACGGTTTATAGACTGGATGCTTGGGCTGGCAATAAGTCTATCGGGCACAGCAACGGGTGGGTTCCTGAAGGCCATTTCAGTCAGCATGTTCCCCGTCCAGGTACGTCGTCACCATGCTAGTCTTGTAACAACCCATCCATCTTTTGTGCGTTTTGGTACATCACAGATTCTTAACCTTGCGGCGGTTCTCTTCGTCTTTTCACTCACCTTTACGTTTGTCGCGTATTATTGGCCTCATGGCCCCCAGCCAGCAGCATACGGTCATATCCAGACGCTTGCGAACCTGATCGATGAATGGGCACCTGTGATGTGGTGGGGGGATAAGCCCGTCCCCAGCTGGTCACAGCTCCGACGCGCTGGTAAGTAATCATTGTTTCTTGTTGTGTTGTCATGACTCTTGGCTATTGGGTCTAAAGGACCTTTACTGGGTATCAGGATGTAGCAATGATTGCGTTTCGGCCATGTACTAATCGTTTTTCCACGACAACAGGTACAAGTGATTCTCCACTTCCACCAGTGAAGATGGACGCGTTATACGAATGATACGGAACTGTATACTAAAATTAGGGGCATGTGGGGAACCTTGATGGGTCTTTGGGCGTTGAAGGCCTACTTTGTTTCGACTAGGGCGCCAGGACTTTCAAACACGCAGGGCTGTTCGAGGGGGCACCATTGTTCCGTCAATAATAAAGGTATCTATATGCAGTTGGCGCTGTCCCTGTAGTATGTCTCTGCAGGATCGAGTTGGCATCGCCGGTAAGGCACTGCATACACACATACTTATACCCGTGCACCTATTTATAATCCGTTAATGATTCATTCATTGACATCCTTCATTTTTTGGACATCACTGTTGTGTAGCTAGCTGTTTTAGGTTCAAGTCTGCAATACGTATCATTCGACAGAGGCTACAAGCCACCTTGCTATTGTCTGACACTGGCGCGTGACACCCCTGCCTGATGGATTGATATTGGACTATGCACTTGAACTCGTTGGATCTTAGAGCCCATAGCGGATAGATGCACTTGTAAGTTTCCTGCCGTCTCAAAGGGTATGTCTAGTACCAAATCGAGTTCGTACTAGGAGATCATTGTCTGTGGTCGCCAGCTATAGTTAGTCTGCGGAGGATGCCGAAGGACCGGAACACTTCAATTTCAGTGCCCATTCTACTACCAGAGCCAAGCCGTCGGCGACGGCAGGCATCTTGTTTGCGTGCATGCCCATAGGTACGGTATATCTCTAAAAGTGACCTGCTTGTCAGGACATGCCAATACGAATGCTCACCTTAATAGAGAGCTGGTACACTTGTGAATCGGTCTCCGAGCTACAGCTTTTTCCACAGCGGAGCTTTTTTACAGGCAATTTTGTCGAGTACTAAAAGTGCGCAAATCAGGCTTGAATCGGACCCCTTTGTGCCACATAAACCGCGTCTCTGTCCAACCATTGGTGAGTATTGATAATTGAAAAGCTCAGCAAGTGCATAGCATAATTCAACGCTTTTGCTGATACTACGTCCTATAGCTGCGCGCATGCGCGCCCATTTGATACAGGTACATCTGTTGATTATCGTGCCTGTTGGCCAACTCGCGATCCCTATTGCAATGCAGATACCATGGCTACGACAGCCGATTTCTGCAACCGAAAGCAGTGGCAGGTCCTGGATTTTATGACCGCACGTACCTCTCGACTGTGGCATTCTGTCTCAATGTGCTCATAGACGCCTGCAACAGATTTTGTGCATGATTTGCCCTGATTTAGATTCAACACGAACCTGAGACTGCTCAGCGCAGAAACGGGTCGTTGTGCAATTGCTTGATGACATCCCTGTTGATCGTCGTGTAGTACAGTTCAAGTATCCTGATCACACTCGTTGTCAACATATGTGTACCCTCGAAATAACGAGCAGGGGGATTCCAACCCGCTTAACCTGGGGATCTGCACGAGTGATGCCATTACACATGCTAGTGGGTGTATCGCTCCTGCTATTGTTTTTTCAGAGTCCAACCTCATTCGACAGTACCGCTGCCCTCGTGTACAATGCCCAAGTCATTCCCATGCCAGGACGGTGCATATGAGGTGTTAAGGAGCCATTGGTCGACACGGCGTCACAGCCCCAGGCGTAGACGTCCACATAGTGACTCTGCCTATTCGAGTGTACGCAAATTAATCATCGCACTTTGGGCTGCCGTAATCGCCCGCCTCTCCTGGATACTCATCATGCTCCTGTAAGCACCGGGAACATCCATAATGGGCTCGATTCTTGGTCCTTTTCCCAGAAGTACAATCCTACAGGAAAGCATGCACGATCCCGCTTCCAGGCAAGATTTACTGGGTGGTTTATTGAACGTGGGGGTCATACAGGACCCCATGATGCAAGTTGCGCTGCATCGTACGGGGCTTGTGGTGAATGTCATTAGAGACGAGAAAGTGTGGAGGTGCGTAACAAAGAAGATGCCAAGGTGGCGACCTAGTACCCACTTGCACCAGTCTTCTGCAGCTGGTTGAACTGCCGTGCAGGTCGCGTTTTAGGAATGAACCTTTGATGGAGGTGCAGATTCGACGGAGGTTGCTCTGCCTCTTATGTCTTACAGTGGCTTGATACACATGCTTGACCATTGTATCAATGAACTGAGTGCTAAGTGCCATGCATTTGAACTCGTCGGATCTTGGAGCGCACGGCGGATAGAGACAGATCAACGAAAACATAGTCTCCTCTGCCGAACTGCCGTCGGCCAATGATAAACATTTGTGCCGCAATTTCACAAGGTATGACCACCAAGCATCAATAGCTCCTAATCACAGCTCATACAGTTCTTATGGAATACATGTGATGTACTGCTACTAATAGCACTGCTTGACACCACCGCCTCGTCTCTCGACTCTGACGTGATTATCAAACCCTTCTGACCGCATTTCGAGCGCACCTGTGCTAATATTATGTTACAGATGCCAGTCTGTCTGTTTTGAACTTCTCTGGGCGAGACTCGAGGCGGGGGCCGTACGCGCTTCGCCCTAGCGTGAGTCACGAATGACGTAGGGGTGCTATGTGGCGACTGGCAGAGCACATACCTCATCGTGGAGCCGTGCCCATATCTCGCGAGTCGCGATGAAGTACGCCACTACTATGAACTACCATGAATTCTCGGAACTATTCTGCCACACTGCACGCAAGTTCATACCCTCTGCTGACACTATTGTACGTTTGACCATGACGTATGTACGGACACTTTGTATCGAACGAGGGCCATTCAAGTGACAGCGTTCCATGGCCTAGGCTCAGTTACTATGTTTACCATCACAGTAATCAGAATAATTTTTTCAGCGTGCTAGGGTCGATGAGCATGCGTCGACGTCGAACTTGAGAAGTTCGGGCGCGGAGGCAGTTGAGCTACAGAGGACAAGTAAGTGCTGTATAATATGTCGAAGTGGCTATTACAGTGGGCTTTCGGAGTCCGAGGAGTTTCCGCGGAGCCAGCATTGATGTACATCCAGCGTAATTGGTGGACGAGTTCGAGCAGTTATCAACGGCCGCTGTCTCCTACTTGCCATTCTTTCGTCGAGCACGACTGGTGCCAGGTTATAGTGCCAGTTAGCTGAGATACATACAGGATGTCTATATGGTGTGTATACTCAGGGCTGTCGGATCTCCGAGGAGTTTGGTGAATTCCCCGAAGTGGGAAGACCGAGACCGTGTTGAAGGAAGGTGGGCCATCCAACGAATATGGAACATTAAGCTTCACGCCACGCTAGAGAGCTCGTACGGTTGATTGATTTAGCACAAGGCTTCGCGAAGAAGGGGCACGCTATGCACTCGCAAGATGCACTAGGGCGCTGATAGTGGCGCTGAACGGGCGGTGGCGACACGGATAAGAAGAACATTAAAACGGAGGTCGAATTTTGTGCAAGCTACATGGCGAAAGTTGCAATTGAAGGTCCACATAGCAGAGGCGGGGACAAAACTGTGGTGAGCGCCCTCTCTTAAATACAGTAGACCGGAAACAGAGTGTTGGGGCGATCGCTGGGTCGTAGACGCTTCGGGGAACATCTAAAAATGGGACTGGTGTCGTCAAGACGAAAGCAAGGGAAGAGAAACGAAGCTGGATATTCGTCACACCGGATGCAGGGTGCTGCGTGGCAAATCTATATTCAAAAGAGGTGTTTGACCCAGTAGGTGTTCGCGTCTTCTATGTGGCAACGACAGAAGGGGAGCATGGCGGCGACATACCCCGTTGGGTTATCCGAGAATTTTCCTGTTGCGAATTGTTGAGTGGTAAGAGACCTGAGGTGCTGCGGCCAAGCCATTAAGAAGTTGTCGGCTGGGTGGGGTTGAGGCGGGTATAATGGGATAAGCGTATTTTCCAGCCCAGCGTCGAAGGTGCGGCAGAAAGAGGAGGGTGAGGGTCAGAGAGGGTCTCCAGTTAAACGGAAGGCAAATTCTTGACGTACTATGTCGACGGGGAGCGACGGAACAGGACACAGAAGTCGGGAGTCTATTAGTGTGAAATGGCTTGTCACGCGACGTGTCGCATTGCCATCCTCGGGCCATGGTATGGACATTCATGGTGTCCGGGGTGGTGAGCTGGCAAGGCAGGTCCTCGCACCGCCGGGACTTGGCTGAGCGAGATGATGATCGCTTGTCGTTGGGTGTCTGGAGTGCTATCGTCTGATGGTTTTCGTCTTGACTGGACGACCCCGCGACAATCGGCGGAAACATGCCAGCGGAGTCGAGAACCGCCGGGTCGAGCGAAAGTTGCGGATGCTGTCTGTCCGATTTGCCTATTTTGGCAATCAAGGTAGTCGCCCGTTATGGTGCCCACCACCGGGGTGTGCGACGAGCCCAGCAGCTGCGAGTGTCGTGTCCGCAGTGCTGCATTCCAGACTCGCTGCGGGGAGAGCTGAGGAGGATCGAAGCACACTTGCAATTCGCAAATGCCGTCGATCGCTGATCGCCGAGGACAAAAAACCTCCGTGCCTGTGGGAGAGGGACTATTGCCTAATTTGGCATTCCATGCAACGTTGTCTTCTCCTCGGCAGACATGCCAGAACGCCAGACCCGCAAAACACTCCTCCTTCCTCCCTCTCTCTCCTCGACGCCATGCCAGACGACCAGCCCAACCCACTCCCCTCGTCCTCTGCCACAGCCATCCCCCGCCAGAAGCAGCACCGACCATCGTCATCCAACATCCGCTCGAGGACATCTCCCCCGCCGAGCGAACAGGACGCCCGCCCGCCCACAAAACGGGCGAGGAAAGCCATCAACTGTGAGCCATGTAGAAACAGCAAGCTCAAGTGCGACAGGTCAGACCTGCCTTGGCTTCCTTCCCCGCCTTAGTTCACCCCATCCCCCTCCAGAAACCGACCCTGCTCTAGCTGTGTCCTGAGAGGTACATTGTTCCCGTCCTATTCTTGCATCCCTCTTGCTTGACCTTTTCGAGGCACAATCGCACTTTGCTACCAAGATGCCAGGGCTCATGAGGCCGGAATACACCAGCGAAACGACGATCCGTATGCCCCTCATACCCCCGCCCCCTCTGCACTTACTTTTGACCCCTCTCTAGAAACTCCAGTAAAGTCGACCCCATGCAAGAAATCGTTCGACTAAAGCACTCCGTCTCCCTTCTGGAGACTTACATCGTCGCAAATCACCGTCCAGGAGCCACTTCACTACCCCCCCATCTCAAGCGCACCCTCGACCACCCCTCCAGTCCCATATCTCCAAAGAAAGAGCCCATAGATGGCGATGGCTCGGACAAGGACAACCCTCCCGGCATGTTGGGCAGCCACGGTCATCATGGTTTCTACGCCGGCCCAACTGCCGCGGTCACCCATCTCGCTCTGGTATTCCCCCTCTCGTGCCATCCCTCTTTTGTCTGCTCACTTCCCCTGTCCAGAACGATACCAATAGGAGTTCTGCTGAAGGTGACAGACATCCAAGCCAGGATGACACCACCACAGACGAATTCATGACCTCTATCGAATACGACAAGGACCTCATCGACCTCCTTCCCCCGCTCCCAACCATCGACGAACTGGTTACCTACTACTTTGAGTACTGCAACTGGATATACAGACATGTCAACCGTCCTGCCTTTTCGTCCGCCTGGGAACGCTTCAAGTCCGGCACATCCGCAGACCGTATCACCCTCGCCACCGTATGCAACATCATAGCAGTTGCAGTGCACTATCTCCCTCCAAATCACCCCCTCGTGTCCGATCTCGGTGAAACACACGAGGAAATGGGTCGACGGTTTTACGAGGTCATGCGCACTGCACTTACCCGCCACCGTGCGGAGTGCAAAACATACAGTCTCGAACTCGTCGAGTGCTTACTCATCCGTTGTCACTACCTCACCCTCAGCAAGACGGACAGCGAGGAAATATGGACCGTCCGCGGCGAACTCATCAGCATCGGTACCGCCATGGGTCTCCATCGCGATCCCCTCAAATGGCGCATGACCAAAGAACTCGCAGAGAGACGCAGGTGGGCATGGTGGCATATCATCCTGCTAGAAAGGTCAGCACTAGCCATCCATATCACACTAGTGGTCGAACTCACTTCCATGCAGATGGCAGGCATTTATGTTCGGCAGGCCCATTGCAATCGCATCCCACCATTTCGACACTCAGCTTCCCTCAGCAAGCGATCCTGTTCTATACCCCTCCGAACCACGCGTATATCTCCCAAACCTTGCACTCTTCCGGCTCGCGTACATCCTCGGCGACATCATGGACAGTGCAGTATCGCTGCGGCCCGTGCCCTATGACATCGTACAGGCCAACGACCGCTCCCTCACACAGTGGATGGAGTCCCTCCCCTCAGAACTCAATCTAGACGAGTTCAGAGTAGCACGGAGCCTTGCGAGTCCTGACGCCACCATTCGTCGCCTCGGTGTCCAGAGCGTCATCATCCGCACGAGTTATTACCATATCCGTTTCACCCTCCACCGTCCGTACGCTACTGCACCCTCTGCCAGCCCAAAAACACCCAAAGATGGCGACAGGGAATCACCATCCGCAACAGGGGCCTCCTCGAGTGGAGGGTCCAAAGATAACAAAGACCCCAAGGCTGCCAACTCGCTTGATATTGCCGTTGGGTCCGCGGACAAGCTTATCACTCTGGTCGGCCAAGCCCGTCCTGACTTCCTCGCGAACGCATCGCTGGCAGTCCCGGGCCACATGAACTGGGGCCCGTTCCACGTATTCAGCGCCTCCATGTTCTTCTCCTTCCAGTTGATCGCCAACCCAGACCAGCCCGGTGCGTCGCTCTTCCGCGCAAATATCCAGAAGGCGCTCTCGACGCTCAGTTTGAGCCGCGGTACGCAAGTCGCTGACAAGGCGCTCGATATCTTGCATGCACTCGCGCCACTGTACTCGCAGGACTTTGCCAACGAAGATGAAGCAGAGCGCGAGCGGCAAAAAGGCCGCGTGCTGAGTTTAGTCAAGACGCTTGCGTTCCCTTATCATGATTCCCCAAAGTTCCCCCGTTCGCATGCAGTCGACTCACCCAATGCGATGGGGAGTGGGAACAGTAGCTCGCCAGGGACAGGGCATTCTGCGAGCCCACAGGGATACCAACAGCGCAGCTCTGTGGACTTTGGCATAACCCCCAATGTCGGTATCGCTGGCAACCCGAAAGGGCTCGGACCCGCGGGGTCAGCTACGCCCTCGTCACTTGGCACGTACGCTCCAGAGTCCTCTGTGACACCGTCCCAGTCCATGCAGGGGATGGTGTCGCCGCCCATCCCGTACGGGATGCATTCGCAGTCCCAGATGTATGCAGACCCGCCGTCTTCCCGCTCTGCACACCCGGGCCACGGAACGTCAGTTCCTGCGAGCGCTGGCGCCGTGTCTGTTTCAACCTACTCGGATACGCGCACGGGCGCGAGTGGATGTAATGGTGCTAGTGCGAGTAGCACGCCGTATGTGGATACTTATAGTGCACGTGCTGCCACACACCCGCCGCCCCCGTACGACCCGTCGCCGACGCGACACTATGCAGATCCGGTCCGCCAGCCGTACGGCAACGACCCTGGTCATCACGACGGAAGTGGTGGTAGCGGGAGCGGGAGATACGGCGTTCCAGGAGGCGGTAGTGGGTATGGTGGTGCGGGAGGTCCAGGAGGCGGGGGGGTATATCATACGAGCATGGAGAGCGAGACGATGTGGGGACCCACGGTGAGCCAGGCGGAGTGGGTAAACTTCCTGCATGCGATGCGTGGGCCGCCAGGAGGGAGGTAATGTGGGTTATTCCAGAGGGTGAGATGTAGCGGAAGAGAGAAGGAGGAATATATCAATATATCGAGTGGGTTGACACCCACTCGCAGCCGACCGATTGACCCACAGTGTTCCATCGATGTGTCTGCTGTTATGCGGCGGGGAGTCAGACCGCTCATCTATTCTATTTTGGTTTATGGGTTTGGAGGTGATATATGTATGTCTGCTGCCAGTTGTGTTTTCCTATTTCCCGTACGTACAAACTTGCTATGTATGCCTCTCGCCACTTTATTGGTTTGTCTGTACATAATTTTTTGTCACTCGCATCGTACGACAGACACTATCCGCATATACACACCACAAGGTTGGAATGTGCGAACTACACCATAATGCATATCAATGGGACCTGTGAAAGTATATGCATGCATGAGATGTGTGCCACAGTGCAATGGGCCTCGGGTCACAGAAAATTCCATGCATTCCCTATTTTATGCATCCTTGTGCAATGCATTTTGCCATAGCCAACTGCTGTCTTGTTGCCCCCTCGGCATGGTCACTTTCCAAATGGGGATCCTCGGGGGATATGTTGGAAAGCCCTATCGCCTATGACAGTGTAAACCCTCCAGCTATCCAGCTCAGACTCACCGAAATCACCTTGATTTCCAGTGGGCTAATTCGCCTTCCAATCGGCGCGCAAGGTGGAAAACGGCATTATCAACACGCAGTTCCACATTACATCTACACACCCTATGGTGGCCATGGAATCTCGATTGACGAGATAGGGTGGAAACATTTCCGCCCTATTTCACAGATCAAGTTCAGTAAAAGTGACTGAGCAGGAGGCTAAATGCACCTTGCAGCGAATAATAATGCTCGAATAGGATTGAGCGCCTGATCAATAATGAGGCTTCCATTCGTTATTGGTCTTCTTCACTAGGATGTTGTCGGAGTGATCTAGCGCAGTGTGTACAAGCACAGCCCGAGCGTGAAGCTTGTGAAGGACTACATACGCTTCGCTCGCTGCGTGTCCAGGAACAGAATTACCGTGGCATGCATGGATCCAGCATGTCGACAGTGTGGCGTCGATAGAGCTTTGAAATTTCAGAGTCAATTTTGAGTTCAGTCTCAGAAGACGAGATATGTGTGACTGGTCCCTAGATCGAGTGGCGATGCCGTGTCTTCGTAGGAAGTGGTTCAGATCCACTCGTGGGCGGTGTGCGAGGTCACACCGTCGCCACCCGTGGCGACCCTGTCGGGACAACGTCGTTCGGCAGCGAAGGAGTGGAGTCCAAAAGGCTGTGCCATTCAAAAGAATTGTTTCGCGAGCGATTTTGGGTTCCGTTGATCACGATTCTCGGGGAAATGAGTGACCAGAGGTACCCAAAGCCTTCGCGAAAACGGGTGGCATAAGTCTTCCGCTACGAAAGAGACGGTAAAATATTTATTATGCACCATCCTAGTCGCAGCAGAGGCGTCCAAGGGAGGACAGTTAGCGCTATGCTGTGACCACCTACTGGTAAACGGGTGAGTGAGCGTGGGAACTTTGGCAGAGTCCATAGGGGCCTTTGTGTTACGACCATCTTCACATTATTGGTTGCAGAAATACGCGCATAGAGAATTTTACCAGACTGCGCACCTCGGACTCGAAACGCCGTGGGATCACTTCAATACCGAGTGAGTGCCTCGAGTACTACATAGTACTGTGCATCCATTGCCTCTTTCACAATTTTCATTGTGCAGCAGCTGTGCGTCTCTTTCTCGTGATTCGATTGTCATCTATAACACCAGCGGCTGTTAATAGCTCAACGTTGAAGCCTCACCAGAATGCCGCAGGCCCGCAGTAAACCTTGCGGTGGATCAAAGGTCCTAACGAACGGACATACTATTCTGGTCATGGCCCTTCAAACCAAAAAGATCCTCCCAGACGCGAACCTACGCGAACACTTCCACATGTTCGCATCTTGTGCTTTCAATCTGCCATATCTGTCTCGCTTCCTAACGGTCTGGACATCATGGTGGTTATACCGTGACGAAGATTGGCACATGTCAATGTTATACACCGTTGGGCCTGCACAAGGAATTTCCTATGTAATCAGGCATGTTTAGAGACAGTCAGTGAATGCTGACTCTTCCCCAGATCTCACGGTCTTCCTTTTGCGGGCAATGTTCGCGATGGAGTGGGTGAGCTTCCAAATTATTTTCTTGCACCCTGTGACTTCATTATGAAATGGTATACCTTATGGAAATTGCTTCAAGCCCCCGAATCACCTACAAGCACGGCATCGCACTTGTCCGCATTTTTTCCATCAACAATTGTCGTAAATGTATGGCTCAGACGAACTAAGGATCAAGGGGAATTGCACAACCTTTCCGGAAAGTACCACGAAGGGCTTCCTGCAGGGCAGTGCGAATTAGGACCCTGTTGCATGTCCCGTTAGTTAATGCGATTGCTCAGTATAGGTTCGAAGTGTGACTGCCACTAAGTTAGAAGGGGGTGGATATGGGCACCTTCCAAAGTGCTTTCAAGGGGGTCAGGCTCGATAGGGCCAGCGTACTTGTTCCTGCAGCACGGCTTGAGGTTCCTATGCAAAAACTGTATTCGATCTTGCCCCGTGTGCGCCATAAATGGGGACGGGAGTATTACCGGGCAGTTGGTGGCTGTATTTATTCGAACTCCATCTGCAAAGTCGTCGAATTACGCTACACGCTTGCTGAGGTTTTAACCAACACGTGCGCTCAAATCACCCTACCGCGGGTGTCCATTGAACAAGTCCAGGGAGGGCCTACATAGTTGACCTACAAATACTTTTACTTTACATTCCTACGGCCTTTTGTACCCCGTCTTAGCACTACTGTTTACTTGTAGCAGTAGATTCTCTCTCTCGCTGAGTTGAATACTCATGAAGCACTGATTGGATGGGGACAAGGTTTACGACAAAGCTTAACCAAACGGAGACTCTTATGCTCAGTGGGCTCCATCGGATATTAAATAATTTTCCGACAAGGTCAGCTATGGAACAGCAGGATTTTTTCCCCCTTGATTGCGAGGTGAGGAGCAATCCAGCTGTAACACTCACCGACAACTTATTGTCTAGCAGGTACCGGGTAGGGGGGTCGGGTTTTGAGTAGAACGGCTGTGGACACAGTATCCTGGGCAGCCCGACCGCAGGTTGGTCTCCTCTATGAATACAAACGAGCCTACGCATTGTCCAACTTTTAATCATGGGGATGTCACTAGCCCATACCCTCGTCACTTCGAAAACCGACTGACTTTTTGCATCCGCTTCACACGATTGCTGATCTCGGTCTGCAACTCCCTCCTAAGCGCCTGCCCATGCGGGGTCAAATCGTCCTGGGCGGCTGCCGCAACAAGAACCTGGTCGATTAGCGTATAAGGAAGCCATGTTGCACTGGACATCTTTAGCGAGGATCGAGATAGTTTAGCGTCGGCCTATGGAGTCGCGTAAGTCGTTAGATACGTCATGAAGGGGATGGTGGGTATTAAGGTTAGATTGGGACAACTAGAAAAGGATTCGGACCTTTCGTATAAGCGACAGCGTGTGCTCTAACGCGCTCTCCAGCACATCGAACTTGAGGCTTGTCCGAATGAGATATTCGTGGTGGTATTCCTATATGGAGGAACGTGGGTTGGCCAGAAGGAATGAAATCAGCACTGGTATCAGTCAAGACACGAAACAGGGAATTATGGTCCAGAGGAACGTAAATGGGATCCTCACAGACAAACTTTTGCAAAGTATAGACAATCCAGACACAGAAAAAGCTCCAACACGATTCAATATAACCCAACGAAAACTAACCTCTAAAATATGCAGCAACCACGGCGGCGGGAACGAACTCCTATCATGCGCAAGTACCGCTTCTAATGTCGCTTTGCTGTATCTATGATCGCTTTTTGGCCCGTCATAGCGTTCCAACGCTACCTTGAGGTACCGCCATCCACGGTCTGCAGGTGATCCAGGCCACGAGGCAACATTGTCTGTTAAGAGCCAGTCCGATGTGTCTTCCTGGCTATTAGGTTGGTTGGATAACAGTGGAAATAAATTTTCAGTTAGCGGTCGTGCCCTTTCTGGCGAATAATGTTAACTCACAGAACGGCCTCTGGGTTTTTTGACAGTCTCATGCATTGGGCAGTCAGCATGACAAAGAGTTCACTCATGTCGAGGTCTAGAGCACAAGCCGCCGTCATAGCGAAATCAAATTGGTTTGCCTGGCCAAGCCTCAGGATGACAAGTGACGGTGAAAGCAGTGCATCTGTCAAAATATGAATTGCTGACATTAAGGGCGACAAAATGGAAATTAACCTGGGGCAGAGAGCAACGTTGAGTCACGCCGTATCAGACGTTGTTTTGCAGATAGCAGTGTGTAGTCGAAACGAAGAGCCGATAGGTCTATTATTTCCGGACCGGTATTCGTGTTCGAAGACGGCAAGTTTTGGATAAGCTTTCGGCGTTTTCTAGGCTTCAGGCGTGTTTTTGACACGGGTAAAATATGATGAAACCGTAACCAGCTCACCTCAGATTCATGGGCATTGTTCGTAAATGTCTGAACAATGAACCAAGCCTTCTTTTCTTCGAGAAGCGAGAGAGAATTGATGGCCAGGAGGTAGGACTCCATTTGGTCGTCAATTAGTGAAATCATTTCAGAGGGGCCTCCGGAGATCTCCTGGAGCTTACGCGCGCGCATATACATGGTTCGTGCAGCTAAATAATCAAGGGTTTAGATGGCACTGCTTGCTTAATTTATTTATGCAAGTAAGTTACCGCTTCGGTGGTCTCCTCTTCTTGTGTACCACGTGTACAATATCCTAGAGTAGAATGGTCGAACACGAGGATCGGTGTTGCGCACCTTGAATGCGAGAGCATCGTCTACCTCCGAGCTGAAGCCAGCAAAGTTGAGGGAAACCAGCTCTTCAACGGCATTCTCCTCGCACATTCGGTACACCAACTGGCATATGCATTCCCTCCTTCTGCAGAAAGATGAGAAGCGGCCCTTGAAACGCGAATGATGGCGGACTTACATGGTATCAAACGGTGTGGCGATAATGGAAGAATAGGCTTCTTCCCAGTAGCTGAGGTCAATATAGCCACGAATGAGGCCATACCACAGGTCGGCTGTGTCCGCTTCTGCGGGTGCCACAGATAACGCAAGGCGAAGGAAGGCAACTTCATGTGCAGTGAGACCGCTTGACCTGAATATAGATGACGCTTCCAAATAGAATGCAAATTCCGAATCATATAGGGCCTTCCCAGGGAGGACGGATGTCAAGGTTTCTTTGTCCTCAAACGATAAGCCGCTGTCCGGCCCTGACATACCTCAGTTGGCAACTCGAAGTAGAATGGAAGGATGGTGGCTGCGTACCAAAGCTTCCAGCGATCTTTTCCAACAGATAGGCAGCATCGTCACTGCGCCCAGTGTTGATATACAGTCGAGAGGTAACAAAAGTGACGCCAGGTGTCCTCGGAAGCCATTCAAGCATTTCTCTTGCAACCGGGTAATACCCAAGTTCACGGAGGCGATCGCAGAACGAAGCCTCATAGTGCGTCACATGAGCCGGTGAAATAGATTGGAGTAGTCCAGTACTGTCAAGGAACCGATGTGCTGAACCGGGTAATTCAACGTGTCCGCCTGACTGTGATAGCAGGCGATGGACAAGCGATAGTGTAGGTGCAAAATTTGTATGGCTTCCTGACACCTGCATGCTGCCCATACGGGCGATGACATCGTCAGTGGATACAGTATCAGACGCCCGGCGATCGTGGCGTTGATCGGCAGTCGGCTTCCGAGCAACGCAGCGCAGCATGGCAAGTCCACGGAATACGGCGAATGCTTCCTCCAACAAAGATGGGTCCCACTCGTTCAGATCATCGGCAAGGAAAAAGAGCAAGACCATCAGAGCCAGAGAAATATTATAACGAGCATTTATTGAGATGGATGTGTAGGTGGAAGAAATCGCAGTCATCCATTCCGATCGAGCAGGGGGCAAGAGGAATTCTACCTCGTCTTCTTCTCGTTTGACCTCTGGATCAAAGGCAGCAGCAAGGTCGAGAATGGTCCTGATACTTCTCTCCAAGTCCTCGATTTCCTGCAGTTTCGCCACCACCGAATTCTGGGTCCCTTCATCAAGAGCATCTTTGAAATCAGTCCGTCGCACTTGGTCTATCACAATGTCGAGGATGGAAAAGGCAATTTCCTGATGTAGGACATCGATAATAGTCGACTCCAATCTTCGGAGAACTTCTGTCCCCACTTTGTCGCAGAGAGTCCGTGCGATGTCTAAGACAGCGAAATGGGATTCAACGGGCTGAGAATCACTGAGTTGCCGGTGGATAGAAATTGGTAGGTCTTCTGTTGTAAGCATGCCAACTCGCTCGCATTCGATTACAATCACGTCATCGTCTTGTCCTGTGCTCAGAGCGAGTGGCCACCGAGCGCTGCGCTCCACTTCGCGACACCGAGCCACGAATCCCTCCCAGTCACGTTTTAGAGCACTCCAATACCTGTCATACTGTATAGCCCCGGTGTGGGGATCCTGAGCCAGCGTGACAGTACACCCAACCACAGCCGAAATGTTTTCGGCTACCGTGGTATACGAACATGTTAGCTCTGGCGGGGGAGGCCCGGGAAGAGAAAGGCACGCGTCGGTGTATTGCTCCAAGGCTGTGCGGATCGTCAAAGGCGAGAACACGCCTGGTCTTAGGATAACTTCCATAAACTTCTCCGTCAAGGAACCCGGGGAAAGGAGAACTTCATCGAGATAAGTTGGGGTCAAGTCCGTGTCTTCTCCAAAGTTAGACGTCTCCCACTCCACGCCGTCGGGAACAACGAGGCCATCTACATTAAGATCAATTGTTTGTACCATCGAAGAGCCCTGGCGCTCCCACAGCGTGTACAGGACACCATTCGTGATCATTAAATCCTGCAAATGGCAATTAGTGGTGGAGGAGCAGCACTCGACAGTTCGTATTTCGTGTAATTGATCGGATGCTGAGTCAATGATTTGGAAATATCCACCAGAGCGTGGGTCTGTTGGAGTTGGAGTAAAAATGACGCAAAAGGGCCTTTCACCGTTCGGACCAAGAGAATATACCCGCAACAGGTTGCTCGCTTCGCCATCGAGTGGACTCGGTTTGCTGCCACCTGCTCCGTTCGCTTGGCTGACTGCTTGGCTAGTAAGGGTCTTCGAGGCTACACAGCCACGGCTTGCAGACCATAGACGTAGCGTCCGGTCACGCGCAAGGGTCCATACGTGACCGACCTCCGAAGGCTCAGGAAGGCTAGCCACACAAAGGATCCCCGCGGCAGCAGCGGTCCCAGTATGAAGTCCAGGGATGTAGGATGTGAACGTGCCCAAAAATGATTTGGGTTGGCAGAGTGCCTCCGTCCAGAGATCTGCAAGTAGCCATGAGTCGAGTGCCACTTGCCACCTTGCAAAATACACACCGTCACAGGTATTATTGCCCATACGCTCCACTTCTATGCGGAGAAGCGATCCATTTCCGAGTCCTATTGCGACACTGTGGGGGCCCTGCACGTGAACGACGCCGGCCGAAAGATCTGTGACGTTCTTGATGATGTATTCTCTACACCAGTTCCTAGCCACCTGATCGTGCCACAACCGCGCTGGGTTGGTTGTCGGCAGCACTAAACGATAGAGTGACCCAGTGGTCGTGACAGCCAATAAGTGTAGCTCTTGTTCCCCCACGGTACATACGGCGGGTGTTGGAAGGACTGGAACGGGGAAGACGAATCGTATCGGGGGGACCGGTGTGGACAAGGAGATGAGTTCGACGATCAGGCCTCCGTGAATAATGCGCAAAAGGATGGATCCAATGTGTGCCGCATGAAATACGGTGGCGGAAGATGCTTGCTCCGGGTAGACGTCTACATCTGGCTGGGATAAAGTCGTGGGGAGGTTTTGGTGCGAAGACTGCAGCACAACTGAGGGAGCGTTCGAAGATGGGAAGAGAGACGAAAGGTGGGACGCCACCAACATTCTTCCAGTGCTCATTTTTGAGCACAGAACCTCGAGCCAGACGGTCGCGGTTGCGCACAGTCAACTTGCTCTGTTCAAAGAACTAACGGTGCACACCACAAGTTTCACAACTTCAGTTGCCTTTTAGGGAAGATACATCATTGGTGCGTCACATGTGGTACAATAACTTGTACAATGCTCCAGGACTTCGATGACGAGAATGTTTCAACATTAGAGTGCGCGCTCTTTACACCGCCTCGTCAGGAATATACCCCTGGAGCTTAGGCAGACGGGGGACTTTTTTGGATTCCCTTGGAGCTGGACAACCAAGCATTTGTTACACTCCTATGATCAGGGAGCATGTTCCACGAATATCTAGACGCGTGGAGTTACCTATGCGCGAATCATCCTCAGAAGCTGGCGAATGTGCACCCAGGGAGCCCACAAAACGGAAATGCACCGACTGGCAGCGCTTGTGCACTGAATAGCTGAAAAATCCAGGCCTTTCGATGCAGCTTGGCCATCTTCACAACGAGGTGACCACCGCGGGTGAATCAACGCAGAACCTTGGGGTGAGGTCGGCGCTCGAACAAGCGCACAGGTTGGGAATTCCGGACTAGGACACACAGGGGGGTCCCCAGTTTTCTATCCTGCAGTCTCGACGGCAAGCGGTGCTAAGTCGCCGTTCGCTTTATGACGACGTAGCCCAGAGGATCTGGGCACAAGTCAGTGTTCCAGAGCATTCATTGACACTTACATGTGGGCACCGCCCTCTAAGTTAGGAAGAGTGGCACAACACACCTGGCCTCCAAGTCATCAGCCTGAATCCTCGCGACGCAGAATATCTCCGACCATATTAAATATGCCATAATTATAATAGTGCCTTGTGTCCCCCCAGTTCTGGTGTCACGACATGCAGATGAAAGCACCCCAAGTCATGGGCAACATGACGCTGCTCGTTCTGACTGAGATGTTCTGGGCCTTTGTTGCGACTGCCTTTTAGAACAATTTCAGTGATGGCAGACCGCACCCGAACAGCGTACCAA
>Ga0307516_10003745_pt1 | contig 19334 bp, 16 predicted proteins | sample 19_EM_MG_FD_203310 | JGI IMG/M metagenome (GOLD analysis project Ga0307516, IMG submission 203310) | Populus trichocarpa ectomycorrhiza microbial communities from riparian zone in the Pacific Northwest, United States - 19_EM | ecosystem: Host-associated > Plants > Roots > Unclassified | place...
CGTCTTGTCGTCGCCCACGTCGCCGGCGATCATGTCGATCGTGTCGCCGTTGATCAATACCGCGGGGCCAATCTTGGCGGTGCGGATCTTGGGACCGCACAAGTCTTGCAGCAGCGCGACCTGCTTGCCGAGCGCCGCGCTCTCTTGCCGGACCAGCTCGATGCGCGTGCCGTGCTCTTCATGAGTGCCGTGAGAGAAGTTGAGCCGCGCGACGTCCATGCCTGCTTCGATGAGCCCGCGAATGCCCTCGCGGCTGTCGACGGCAGGACCAAGTGTGCAAACGATTTTGGCGCGGCGGGAGATCATCTAGGGTCGTCCGATTCTTCTGTGGGTAGCTGGAGCCCAGGGCTCCGGCGATAACGAGCAAGCGGGCGGGAGCATGCCACACCAGAAACCACGCTGTCGCGGGAGTTTGCCCGCGCCTCGCCGGATCCTCGGGACGGCTGTTTCGTGCCGCGGGGCCTGTCCCGTCCGCACGGCCCCAACCCCGCTTGCCCCGCTCGCCGTGGTAAAGAGACGCGCATGACTGGATTTCGACGCGATGCGCAAGACCACGCGGTCTTGGGCTCGCTGCGGCTATCGCAGGTGATTCGCGAGGCCGAAGTGGAGCTGCCTGCCTACGTCTACGACGTCGATGGCATGACCGAAACACTGCGATCGCTGCGCTACGCCTTCGGCGACGCCGCACATCTGGTCGCTTATGCCATCAAGGCTAACAGTGCGGGAACGGTCGTTCGCGCCTTTGCGGCCGAAGGCGCTGGCATCGATGCCGTCTCGGGCACCGAGGTCGAGCTGGCGCTCGCGTGTGGCGTGCCGGCGAAGCAGGTCGTCATGAGCGGCGTCGCAAAAACCGACGCCGAGATCGATCTTGCGCTGTCCAAGGGCATTTTGGCGATGCAGGCCGAAAGCGTAGAGGAGCTTTTGCGCATCCAGGCACGAGCGCGCGCGACGGGCCATCGGGCCGACGTGTCGCTGCGGCTCAATCCAGGCATCGAGATCGACACGCATTCGCACATCGCGACCGGGCATGACGCCGCCAAATTCGGCATCAGCGAGAGCGATCTGCCGGCCGCCTACGCCGCGATTGACGGTTCGGAAGGGCGGCTGTCTCAAGTCGGCCTGTCGGTGCACTTGGGCTCGATGATGACGACCACCGAATCGTACGCGATTTCGGCGAAGAAGCTGTGCCAGCTGGCGCGCGAGCGTCGCCCGTATGCGCCGCAGCTCAAGTACATCGACTTCGGCGGCGGCTTCGGCATCGACTACGGCAGCGCTCCGAGCGAGCCGCCGGCCGCCTTCGCCAGCACCTGCGTGAGCACGCTGCGCGCCGCCGGTCTTTCGGATTTGACGATCGTGGTCGAGCCGGGGCGCAGCCTGGTTGCACCGTACGGCGTGCTCGTGGCGCGTGTCGTCCAGACCAAGCGCAGCGGCGAACGGCGTTGGGTCATGATCAGCGCCGGCATGAACGACTTGATCCGCCCGGCCCTGTACGCGGCGAAGCATCGCATCGAGCCGGTCGAAGGCGCACCGCAAGAGCCACAGTGGCGCGTGGTCGGGCCGGTCTGCGAAAGCAGCGACGACTTCGGCAGTCACCCGCTCGGTGCCGAGCCGAGCGGATTGGTCGTGATCCGCGACGCCGGCGCCTACGGCTACGTGATGGCCAGCGAATACAACGGCCGCGCCCTGCCGAGCGAAGTCTTCTTGCGCGGCGGCAAAATCGTCTCCGTCAGCAAGAGCCCCGGCCGCGCCGCCTGGCTCGAACGCCGCCTGGGCGCGTAACTCCCTAAGTCACCGCGAAGCACGTAGAGCCTCTGCGAGGCTCGGTGCCGTTACGTGCCGCGTTTGATAGGATTGGCGGGCGGCGGGACGGAGCCGGAGCTGCGGCCGCTGCTGGTCGGGTTCGGGGTGGGGCTGCGCATGGCGGGGCCGCGCGTGCCGCTGCCGCGAGTGCCGGCGCCACCGCCGGCGCTGGGTCGTACTGCCACGCTGCCGGGCGCCGGCGTGACGCCACGTGGCGGCGGGCGAGAGCTACGCAAGGCGGGCAGACTGTTGTTCGACTCGAGCCGGCGAGCGCCGCTGCCCCGTCCCGGTGGAATCGAGCGCGTGCGATACACCTCGCCCTCGACCACGACCTCGACACCGAGTGAACGACAGCGCCGCGCCAGCCGCTCCAGGTCGATACCAGCCACCAAGAGCAGGCCGGACGGCGGCGACGGATCGACGAACAAGTCTTGGGTTTGACGGCGGGTGCGCAAGAGCTCCCGCACCTCGGGATCTTCGACCCACAAAAAGCCCGAAGTCACCACGAACTCGGCGCGGCCGATCACGGCGCTGGCCTGTGCCAGCGTGCGGGCAATCGGATCTGGCAGCATCGCCACCAGCTCGATGCGCGCCTGAATCACGTCCGCTTCGAAGCCGGCACCCAGCGCCAGCGCCAACGTCTGCGCGGTGATGAGCACATCGAGCGTGCCCGCGACGCCGCCTATTTCTACGAACGGCGACAGCGCGAGCACGTGCCCGGTTTTCGTCAGCGGGCCGATGCGCAGCGCCTGGTTGTCGGTAAAGCGGCTCTGATCGCTGCTCGACTTGGGGCCCGAATTCGCGGCTCCGTCCGACAGGAAGGCGCGACCGCGCGGCGTGATGCGCAGCGTCGGCCCGAGCGAATCGGCTTCGTCCGAATCTGCGTCGCCGATGTCGACGACGCCGAGCGCGTGCAGACTCTCGAAGGCGATGCGACGTGCCACCTCGGCCGGCGTGACCGGCTCCACCGCGGCGCGCTGCGCCCAGCGTTGAATCAGCCGAGCCAAGCCGGCCGAGCGCGAGTCGGAGCGCACGTAGCCTGCGATGGCTTCCCACGGCACCCAACGACCATCGCCCAGCTCTTGCAGGGCTTCGAGCACCAGGTCGCGCACGCTGCCGACGGCGCTTGCTTCGCGCGAGCCTTGCGCCACGCGCATGACCTCGCCGTCTGGTCGAGCTTCGTCCCAGGCGCCGCCGCGACGCCAGGCCTCGAACAAGGCGCGCCCCAAGCCGACCACCTCGTGTGAACCAGGAGGTGACGCAACACTGACGGCCGACGGATCCCAGAGCCCGATGGCTCGGCTGAGCGCCGCGATGAACGCCACACGTTCCGGGTCTTTACCGAAGCGGGTCGACAGTTTGCCGATGAGCGAGCGCGGCGTGCCAATGTCGGTGCGGAGCTCGAGCGACGGGTCGCGCACGGTGAGCGCCATGGCCAGCGCCAGCGCGGCTGGGTCTTCGGCGAAGCGCGCCCGGCGCGGCGCGTGGTCGTCGGCCAGAACGAAGTTCTTGATTTCGTGGCGCTGCGTTTCACGCTCGGCGCGCCGCGAGGCGCCCACGATGGTCGCCACCTCGCTCGGGATGATGTGACGATTGGGGTGGATCGGAATCAGGTAGCCGCGCCGTTCCAGCGCGAAACCGACGCCGCGACGCGAGGGCGTCGCGCCAGTGGCGCCACGCAAGCGCAGTGGCTCGCGCTCCAAATCGAGCAGCTCGTCGGTTTCGACCTCGCCGCCGACGGTGTCGACGGCCGCGAGCAGCTTGCGCTCCAGCGGCGCGAGCTCTTCGAGCTCTCGCGCTAGCCGGGCCGAATTGGTCAGGACCTCCCAAGCCGGTTCCAGGGCGAGCGCCATGGGCGGCGTCGCAGGCCGACCGAGGTAGTGACCGGCGATGCTGCCCGCCACGTCTTGGCTCACCTGAGAGAGCAAGGCTCTGACGCCGCGCGGGTCCTCACCTTCCCAGCTGCGCAGCTGGAGCATGAAGGCGATCGGCAACAGTAGCTCGACCCCGCGCTGCGCCCCGCGGACGAAAACGATGCCGCGCGCCACGAGCGGCTCGACCGCCGGCGGTAGGGCGCTGGCGACCAAGACGCCCTTGGCTTCGGCGATGCGATACAAGAGCTCGCGGGTCGGCCCCGGCAGCAACGAAGTGTCACGGATTTCGGGCAGCTGCAGCAGCATGCGCGCCACCTGCGACGGCACGTCGATACGCTTTGCCTCGTCTGTACGGATCTTCAGCCGCGCGATCAGCGATTCGAGCTCGCGCTCGGGCAGCACACGCAGCACGTCCACGAGCCGGATGGCCACCCCAGGCCTCTCGGTCTGTCCGCTGCCCTGTCGTGAGCTCATAGATCTAGATAGCAAACCGCGAAAACCCTGCCCTGTCCAGTCAGGGTAGTAACCCTTCTGTGTTGCTAGCGCTAGGTGTTTTGCGGGGTTTGGAGTGTCTTGTCGGGAGCGCGGTGCTCGTCGGTGGGGCCGGCCCCCGCCGTTTGTCCGGTTTTGGCCGGTCTCGATTCGGTGGCCTTTTCCAGGCTGATGGCTCACGCCACGGGGCGTCTGGTCCCGAAAGGCGCGTCCCGGGCGGAGACGCGGGCCTCAGACTCTACTATCCACAGCTTGTTCCATGATTCTGAGAGACCCCGTCCACGGTCTGGTTTCCTTCGAAGCGGAGGAAGAGGCCATCGTGCCTGCGCTGCTCGAGGCACGCGAGCTGCAGCGCCTGCGGCGCGTTCGCCAGACGGGGCTGGCCTCGCTGGCCTATCCGGGCGCCGATCACACGCGCTTCGCCCACGCCATCGGCTCGGCCTGCGTGATGACCAAGCTCGTGCGCCGGCTGCGTTCGATCCACGAAGAATTGCCGTATTGGCAGCGGCTCACCACCGAACGGGCCCGCGACGCGCTCGCCGCCGCGCTGCTGCACGACGTGGGGCACGGTCCTTTTTCGCACTTGTTCGAGCAAGTCTTGCCGCAGGCGCGACGCCACGAAGCCTGGACGGGCGAAATCGTGCTCGATCCCAGCACCGACGTGAACCGCATTTTGCGGCGCTTCGACCCGGGCCTGCCCGAGCGCGTCGCGGACTTGGTGCAGGGCAAGCACGAGCTCACGTTTTTGGCCAAGGCCGTCAGCGGCACGTTCGACGTCGATCGTTGCGACTACCTGCTGCGCGACGCGCACGCCACCGGCGTCAGCTATGGCTCGTTCGATCTGGACTGGCTGCTGCGCAGCTTGCGCTTCGGCGTGCCGGTGAATGACGCGGCCCCGCCGCTCGCGATCGATGGCGCCAAGGGCATTCCTGCCATCGAGTCGTTCCTTTTGGCGCGCCTGTTCATGTTTCAGCAGGTCTATTTCCACAAAACCGAGCGCGCCAGCGAATGGATGCTGTCGCGCATTTTGGAGCGCGTAGGCCGCCTGACCCAAGATGGCTCGCGCGTTGGCACGCTACCTCGCGCGATCAGCGAGATTGCCGTAAGCGGTGGCACGACCCTGGGCGAGTATTTGAAGCTCGACGACGCGACGCTGTGGGTGGCGCTAACCAGTTGGTGCGACGCTGCCGATCCCATGCTCGCCGATCTGTGCCAGCGCTTCGCTGCGCGCCAGCTGTTCAAGACCTACGAGCTGTTCGGCGAGCAAGCGACACCCGTTCGGCGCCTCGAAGCGCTCGAGCTGGCACGCGACGTCGCGCGCCAGGCCGGCCTAGATCCGGAGGTTTACGTCGGGCTCGACGCCGCCTCGATGGTGGCCTTCGACGACGCCGAAGATCCGCTGACCGTGGTGTTTCCGAACGGCAAGAGCCGCGCGCTTTCGGAAGTGTCGTTCTTGCTCGGGCGCCTACGCGGTGAACAGATGGAGCGCGTGCGGCTGGTCTTCGCGCCGGAGCTGCGCGAGCGCATCATCGCCGGGCTTGGAACAGAAGAGCGCGCATGAAACCCGCGGCGATTGCGGCAGCGCTCGCCCTGGGCATCGGCTCGGCCGCGTTCGGCTGGAGCACACCAGCGACGGCCGCTGAAAGCACGGCTGACGCTGGCGAGACACGCCACACGCTGGCGCTGCCGCCCGGCTCCGACGGCGTGTACGGGCGCTTGGACGGCAACCTGGCGTTCGCGCTCGCTGCTGGCGCGGAGCTCGACAACGGGCAGCCGCGCGGCGCGCTGCGGCTCTCGGCGCACTACCTGTGGACCGCGGGTGTGTACGCGCGCTACTCGGACGCCTTCGGTAGCGCCGAACGGCGTCCGTCACGGGCGCTGTCGTTCGGGGTCGACTTGCGCCCGCTGTTCCTGCCTCGCTTCGGGCTCGACTTGGAACAGGGCCCTGCGACGCTCGACCTGGCGCTCGACTCATTCTCGCTCACGGCGGGCGCATATTTCGCGGAGCCGCAAGGCGAGGACTTCGGTCACGAGCGCGGCTTCGAGACCGGCCTCGGTTTCGGCGTGCCGCTGCTCGCCGAAGCGCGCGGACCCTGGCTCGACGCACGGGCCGAGCGGCGTTTCGCCGATCACGGCGAAAACGCTTGGCTTTTTACGCTATCGCTCAGCCTTCACCTGCTCACTTGGTCGACGACGGCGGAGCCTCGATAGCGCCGGAGTGATCGAAGGGCTTGAGCACGCCGTCGGCGCGCGCCTCGAGCACGTGCTGGTCGACGGCTTGCCGTTCGCGCGCCAGAAATTCACGCACCGCGCCGTCGAGCTGCTTGTGGCGCAAGAAGTGCGAGCTGAACGTGACCGTTGGCTCGAAGCCGCGCGCGACCTTGTGCTCCCCGCCGGCGCCGGGCTCGAACTTCTTCAGGCCGCGCCGAATACACTCTTCGATGCCGAAGTAGAAGCAGACGTTGAAATGCAAAAACGGCACCTCGTGTGTGGCGCCCCAATAGCGACCGTAGAGCGCGTCTTGGCCCAAGAAGTTGAAGGCTCCGCCCACCAGACGCCCCGCTTGTCGCGCGACGACGACGTGCAGCTCGTCGGGCATGGTCTTGGCGATTTCTTCGAACAGCTCGCGGCACAAATACTGGCGACCCCAAGCGAACTTTTCGACCGTGCTCAAGTAGAAGTCGAAGACGAAGTCGATGAGCTCCGGCGTGAGCTCGCGCCCTGACAGCGCGGTCAGCTCGACGTTGCGATCGCGCATCTCGCGGCGTTCGCGCTTGAGCTGGTTACGCTTCTTGCTGTTCATGCGCGACAAGAAGTCGTCGAAATCGTGATAACCCGGGTTTTCCCAGTGAAATTGCACGCCGCGCCGCTCGGCAAAGCCGAGCTCGCTCATTTCTGCGGCATCGGCCTCGGGTAAGAACAGCACATGCGCCCCCGAGACCGGCAGCACCCCGCACAGCTGCGGAATGGCGCGCGCGAATGCCGCCAAGATGCGCCCGCGGTCTTGCCCTGGTGCAATCAAGATGCGCGGACCCGTCGCCGGCGTGAACGGCACCGCCAGCAATAGCTTCGGGTAGTACGGCGCGCGCAGCACGCCTTCCGAATGGCGCGCCCACGCATAGTCGAACACGAACTCGCCCTCGCTGTTCGATTTGATGTAGGCGGGCGCGGCCGCCACGCACTCACCGTTTTCGTGCAGCGAGATGTGCTGCGGCAGCCAGCCCTTGTCTTCGCCGACGCAGCCGGTGCGCTCGAGCGCGTCGAGCCAAGCAAACGCCAAGAACGGCGGGCGCCCCGGCGGCAGCAAGCGCTCGTAGGCTGCCTGGCCCAAGTGCCGAATCGACGTGTGGGTGCGGAGCTCGAAGCTGGGCAAGGCGGCTTTCACAGGAACTTTCGCAGGCGATAGAAGCCATTTTCCAAGAAACGATCGAGCAGCGAACGCTGCTGCACATCGCGCAGCTCGACCTCGCGCGAGTGCTTGAGGTCGTCGCGAAACGAGCCTTCGACCTCGGCGCTGAGCTCGGCGTCCAGCACGCTGGCGTTCACTTCCAAGTTGTAGCGCAGCGACATGTAATCGAAGTTGAACGTACCGGTCGTGCACCACTGCCCGTCGATGACCGCGGTCTTGGCGTGGAACATGCCGGCCTGCCATTCGTAGATGCGCACGCCGCTTTCGAGCAAATCTTGATACTGCGAGCGGCCGGCGAACTTGACGGGCTCGACGTCGCTATGCGCGGGCACGATCACTCGCACATCGACGCCGCGCTCGGCGGCCCGCACTAGCGCGCGCCTGACCGACGCATCGGGCACGAAGTAAGAGTTCGAAATGAACACCGTTTTTTTGGCGGTGTAGACGCGCGACAAGTAGTCGGTGGCAATCTGGTGGCGATGCCGAAAGTAGCGCTCACCCAAAATGCGCACGGGCAAAAGCCGCTGTCCGGCCAGCGCCTGGGTGGGCTCCGCGTGCAGGTGCAAAAGCGCGGGTAGCTCGTGGCGCCGCCAAACTCGGTGAAAACAATGGGTCAGCCCGTTCACGGCCGGACCTACGATCTGCATCATGTCGTCACGCCAGGCGCCACCGCCCTGCTCGTCAGCCGGCGCCCACTGATTGGCCAGGTTGATGCCGCCGGTAAAACCGACGCCGCCGTCGACTACAAGAATCTTTCGGTGGTCGCGCCGTGACAGGCGAGAAAAGGAGAGCCGAAAGCGACGACGCCACGGTGCAATTGGATTGTATTCGAGCACGCGCACGCCGTCGGCCTCGAGTGCTGCGAACATGCCCGGATCCGCCGTGATCGAGCCCAAAGAATCGTAGATGACGGCGACTTCGACCCCGCGCCTTCGCGCGCGCGACAGCTCGTCGGCGAAGCGCCGACCGACCCGGTCGGAATCGAACCAATACATTTCGAGCAACACCTGCCGGCGGGCCTGCGCGATGGCTTCGAGCATGGCCGGAAACGCTTCGCGGCCGTCGTGCAGCAGCCGCACGCTGTTGCCTGGCACGAATCGGCCATGGCTCTTGCGGAATCGGAGCGGGACGCGCTGCTTCGACATCGCCTGGGGCTGAAGATGGGGGCAACGGCCAGCCGTGGCAAGCAGGCGCCCGGGAGCGCTATGTTTAGCTCATGTCTGGGTTCAGGTATCTCGGCCGCCGCGGCAGCGCCGCGCTCTTGGCGCTCGCGGGCAGCGCCGCTTGCGCGCACCAACAAAGTCCACAGCCCGTCTACACTTGGGGCCCCGCTTACGGCCAACCCGCGGCAGGCGCGCCCGGAGCCGCTGCGCCAGGCGCAGCGCCGGCAGCCACCGTGTCCACGCTGCCCGGAGGCGCGCCGATTGCGGCGTCGACACCGACGCTCACGGCGGTCGGGCCCAACGATCCGATCATCGTTCATGACCTCACGTTCTTGCGCGGCCGTGCGCAGCAGATCTTGAACGAGCTTGTGGCTGCGTTGCCGCCGCCACAACAGGCGCGCGTGAACGGCATTCCGCTGGTGGTCGACTCGACACCCGGCGAAGTGAACGCGTTTGCCACCTGCAGCGGCTCGAGCCCCGCGATGGCCATCACCGACGGCCTGCTCCAGATCGAGTCGCAACTAGCGCGCTTTCGCGCCTACGACGAAATCGCCGGCTCGAACAAAGTCGGCGAGTACATCGGCATCATCTCGCAACAGGCAGCGCCCAAGCGACCCATCCCGGAAGCGCCGGCAGGCTTTGCGGATCCGCGCTTCGATTTCGACCCGCGCAAAGGCACGCGGCAGTATCAAGTCTTGGACGAGCAGTTGGCGTTCGTGATGGGTCACGAGCTGGGGCACCACTATTTGGGCCATTTGCCCTGCACCTCCGTCAGCCCGCTCACGCTCGGGCAGCTCAGCGGCATGCTCGCCAACGCGGTGCCGGCATTCAATCAACCGAACGAAGTGGCGGCCGACATGGTCGGCATCAACAACACGCTCACCATGGGCTCCCGCCGCCAGGGTTATCATCTCACGGAGGGCGGGGCGCTCTTGACGATGCAATTCTTTGCGGGCCTCGACCAGCTCAAGCCGTCCGACATCCTGTTCGGCTTCGAGCGCGATCATCCCCCGCCCCAGCTGCGAATCCCGATCATTCAGCAGACCGCCGCCACTTGGCGCGCAACTGGCGGCGTCGGCTTGCCGATCATCAGTCTGTGAGGCAATGAGCGACAAGACCGAGCAGCCAACGCCACGGCGTCTGAAGAAAGCCCGCGAACAGGGCGATAGCGCCGTGTCTTCGAGCCTGGGCCAAGGCTTGGGGTTCGTGGTGGTGGTCGCGCTCTTGCCGGGCCTCTCTCTGGCGCTGACCGTCTGCACCGGTGCCGCGCTGCGCTCGGCCATCGTGAGCGGTCAGCCAGACACGGCCGGCGCCGCCTGGCTGTGGCTTTCGCTCAGCGCGCCGGTGCTCGCAGCTGCAGCGGCGATTTCGGGGGTGCTCGGTTTCGTGCAAACTGGCGGCGCCTTCACGGCCTCGCGCTTCGCGGTGGACTTCGCGCGCATCGATCCGTTTCAGGGCCTAAAGGGCCTGTTCAGCCTGGAGCGCGTCTTTTCACTACTGCGCTCGGCGATCGCTGCGTTGGCAGTAGGCTGGCTTTCGTGGGGGGTGCTGCGCCACCACTTGGGTGATCTGGCCAGCAGCGCGGGTCGCAGCGAGGCGGTGGCGACGACGGCATGGCTGCTCGGGCGGCAGCTGCTCTGGGGCGCCGCCGCGGTTGGGGTCGTGCTGGGCGGGGTCGACTATTTGTTCGTGCGCCGCGCCTGGCTGGCTCGGCACCGCATGACGAAAGACGAGGTCAAGCGCGAGTACCGCGAGTCCGAGGGCGACCCGGAAGTAAAAGCCGCACGGCGCCGCGCACACCAAGAGGCGCTGGCCGGCTCGATGATTGCGGCCGTGCGCGACGCTACCGTGCTGATCGTCAATCCGACCCACCTGGCCAGCGCGCTTCGCTACCAAGAGGGCGAAGACGACGCGCCGCTGATCGTCGCCCACGGCGAAGGCGACTTGGCCCAGCGCCTGATCGAAGCCGCCCACGCCTACAACGTCCCCGTCGTACGCGACGTGCCCGTCGCCCACGCGCTGCGCGAGCTGGAGCTGGGCGAGCACATCCCCGAGGCGCTCTACGAAGCCGTGGCCGAAGTGTTGCGCGAGCTATTGGGTAAAGACTTCAGCGGCGCGCCGTGAAGGTCGCCGTATCCGTTTTCCAGGTCACTTCTACCGTGCAAGGCGCCCGAAACTCGAGCACGAACTTGAAGGTTCCGCGCGGGTGGTGCCAAGTGGCTTGCCACTCTTGAAGCTCGTTCGATTCGTCGACACCAATCAGGTCGTGACCGAGCGCACGGAGTTGGGCCGCGAGCGACTGCCCCACGCGCTCCCAGCTCGTGCCCGAAAGATCGCCGAAGCGCGTCGCCGCTACGTCCGCGAGCTCGTCGCAAAGCTGCTGCACCTCGGTGGGCGACCCCGACAAGAACGCTGAGGGAGCAAATCTGTGACGCGGTTGCTGCGGTTCGTCGCTCCTCTTCGTCGACTTGCGTTTCGCTCGGCCAGGCGGCATCGGTCCAGCATAGCGCTGAGCTGCAGGGGCTGCCGACTATGTTAGGCTGAGGGCCAAGGACGCCCGCGCATGAGTGACCTCTTTCCATGTCCTGGCTGCAGCCGTCACGTGCGCAAGCACGAGTCTCGTTGCCCGTTTTGTGACGTGGAGCTGTCGCTCACTCAGCTACCCGCTCCGGCGCTGCCTCGCTCTCGGCTCGGTCGCGCGGCCACCTTTGCGTTCGGCGCAACGCTGCTGAGCGCGGCGACGCTCAGCGCCTGCGGTGGCGAGTCCACCCAGGGTAAAAAGGGCGGAGGCGGCGAGAGCGCCGGTGGCAGCTCAAGCACCGCCGGAGCGTCCTCGGGCGGAACCTCGGGCGCGGCGAGCGCGGGCGCCGAGAACGTTGGCGGCAGCTACGCCGGCTCGGCGGGCAGCAGCGGAGCGCCCAGTCTCGGCGGAGGCGGCGCTGTACCGCCGTACGGCTCGCCTCCGGCACAAGGCGGCGGCATGCCCGTGCCTATGTACGGCGCCCCGCCAGCGGACTGATGCAACGAAGCAGCCGGGGCGCGACGCCGCGGCCACGCGCACGCTTCACTCCACGCGCACACGTTTCTTGATGGCTTGCAGCTCTTCGTCGACCTCGCTGTGCTTGAGCTTTTCGGCGACGGGGCCGACTCCGGCTTCAAGCTGGCGGAATTTGGCCTCGACCTCGTCGCGCGTCATGCCGCCGGGGCCGGGCTCGTTCAAAATGCCGTCGAGCTCGCGCTGCGCTTGCACGGTAGTTTCGACCGCTTCGAGCTGATCTTCCATGCGCCGGAATTCGGCGAACGCGCTGCCGCCGACGCGCTTTTGGCCCAGCCCGTCGGCGCTGCCGCCGGCTTTGGCTTGCGCGGCTTGCGCGACCAAGCTGCCCTTCCGGTGCTCGAGCTCGCCGGCTTTTGCTTCCATGCGCTCGAGCTCCGCCTTCATTTCGTGGGCGGCGGCGCGCTGCTCACCGCGCAGCGCCTCCGCGCGGTCGCGCTCACCGGTGACCCGCTTCTTCTGCATCAGCGCTTCGCGCGCCAGCTGGTCGTCGCCGGTCTTGACAGCCAACTCCGCGCGGCTGGCCCATTTTTGCGCCTGCTGCTCCAGCTCGTCGAGCTTGCCGCGCAGCTGCTTTTCGGCCGCGACGGCGCTGACCACCTCGCGCCGCGCTGCGCGGATTTGCTCTTGCATGTCGACGAGCGTCTGCTCGACGGACTTTCGCGGATCTTGCAAGCCATCGACCAGGCCGTTGAAGTTCGCCGAGATGACCTTGCCCATGCGGTCGAAAATGCCCATACGCGAAATCTGCCACGGCTTGCGGCGAGCGCCTACCAAGACATGTCACTCGGCTTCGCCAAAGCCGTCCCAGCTGGGCTAGGCTGCGCGCGCTCCCATGTCCGCGCCGGCGATCCGCTGCCAATCTTTGGTCAAATGTTACGGGGAAAAGCTGGCCGTGGCTGGCATCGAGCTGACCGTCGAGCTGGGCGAATGTTTCGGGCTCTTGGGTCCGAACGGCGCCGGCAAGACCACCACGGTCGAAATGCTCGAAGGCCTCACCCGGCCCGATTCGGGCACCGTCGAGCTGTTTGGCGTCGCCTGGGGTAGCGGGCAAAATCGCGAGCTGCAAGAGCGCATTGGGGTGCAGCTACAAGACACGCAGCTTGCCGACAAGCTGCTGGTCGAGGAGGTGCTGCTGCTCTTTCGTTCGTTCTATCGCAAGGGCCGCACGGTCGACGACTTGGTGCGCGAGCTCGACCTCGAAGCCGAGCGCAAGCAGCAGTACCACAAGCTGTCGGGCGGTCAGAAACAGCGCGTCGCACTGGGCACGGCGCTGGTCGGCGATCCCGAGCTGCTGTTCCTCGACGAGCCGACGACCGGGCTCGATCCGCGCGCGCGCCAAGCACTCTGGCGCATCGTGCAAGGTTTTCAAAAGCGCGGCCGCAGCGTGCTGATCACGACGCACTACATGGAAGAGGCGGCCGTGCTCTGCGATCGCATCGCGGTCATGGACCAGGGGAAGATCATCGCCCTCGGCACACCTCGCTCGCTGGTCGATGGCCTGGGCCTGGTGCAATTCGTCGAGTTCGAAGCCAAGCAGGCGCTCGACGAGCCCGCCATGTCCGCGCTGTCAGCCGTCGAAAGCGTGGTGCGGCGCGGCGAAGGCTATCGTCTGCGCATCGACCGCAGCTTGAGCGCGCTCGGCGCTGTGCTGGGCGAGCTGGAGCGTCAAAAGGTCACGCCCATCGGCCTGAGCACGCACCAAGCGACGCTCGACGACGTGTTCTTACACCTGACGGGCCGCGCGCTCAAAAACGGCGACGCCGCACAGCCCCCAGAAGGAAGCGTCAAGTGAGCGCCGAGATCGACTCCCCCAATCCACTGAAAGAGCTGGTCAAGTCGCGGATTCGCGAGTTTTTGCGCGAGCCGGGTTACGTGTTCTGGGTTTTTGGCTTTCCGCTCTTGATGGCGATTGGTCTGGGGCTGGCATTTCGCAGCAAAGCGCCGGAGCCGCCGCACATCGCCGTCACCGACGCGGTCAGCGCGAGCAGCGCCAACGCTTTGGAGAAAAGCGCGCGCCTGCACGTCGAGCGGCTGACGCGAGCCGAGGCCGAGCGAGCGCTGGCTCGCACCAAAGTCGATCTGGTCGTCGACCAGACGGCGCTGGGCGCGCCGCTCGTCTTCAAGCTGGATACGGCGCAAGAAAAAAGCCTTTTGGCGCGCGCCGTCAGCGAAGACGTCCTGCAGCGCGCCGCCGGTCGCCAAGATTTGGTCAAGATCGACGAGCAGCGCGTGAGCAAGAAAGGCTCGCGCTACGTCGATTTTCTGCTGCCCGGGCTGATCGGCCTGAACCTGATGGGCAGCAGCATGTGGGGCATCGGCTTCAACCTGGTGCTCGCTCGCAAGCGCAAGCTGCTCCGCCGCTACGCCGTCACACCCATGCGGCGCAGCCATTTCTTGCTCTCCTACTTCTTCTCGCGCTCGATGTTCTTGGTCATGGAGCTCGCGGTCCTGATCGGCTTTGGCCGCGTCGTGTTCGGCACGCAAATTCAGGGCAGCGTTCTTGGTCTGCTCTTCGCCGCCACGCTCGGAGCCGCCGCCTTCGCCGCCATCGGCTTTCTGATCGGCGCGCGCCTCACCAGCACCGAGGTCGCCGGCGGCTGGATGAATTTCGTCCAGCTCCCCATGTGGCTACTCTCAGGCTCCTTCTTCTCTTACGAGCGCTTCCCCACCTGGCTGCAGCTACCGATTCGGTTCTTGCCGCTCACGGCCGTCAACGACGCCCTGCGGCGGATTTACAACGAATCCGGCGCTCTCTCGTCGGTGACGTTCGAGCTGGCGGTGCTCGCGGCGTGGGCGGTGTTTGGCTTCGGCATCGCCATCAAATCTTTTCGCTGGCAGTAGTCTGAGCCACGGATCGCTTCAGCTGCGAGGCTTTGCCAGCGCCAGCGATCGTGGTTAAAGGCTCGTATGCGGTTGCTCGGACGTCGGCGCGCGGGCTTGCTCGCAGCCGCGTGGCTCGCTTGCTGGGGCGTCGCGGGTTTTGCTTCGACCGCAGAAGCAGAACCACCAGCGCCCATGCCGGTGTGGCACGCCCCCCCAGACTGTCCCGAGCGCGACGTGTTCATCTCCGAGGTCGAACGACTCCTCGGGCAGACGCTCGAGGCGAGGCGCGACCAGAGCTTGGAAATTTCGGCGGAGGTAGAGGCGAGCGAGACACGCGGCTACGTCGCGCGGGTCCGCGTGCAAAGCGTGCGCGGTACGCAAGAGCGCGAGCTTTCGCATCGCGACTGCGCCGAGCTCACGGAGGCGGTCGCGCTCGTCACGGCGCTGGCCATCGATCCGCAACTGATCGTGCGGGACGACACGGCATCGGCCTCGCAGCTAGGCACGACACGTGCCACAAGCAGCCGTGACCAGCCCACCAGCGCGCCTCCAGCTCCGTCCGACGCGCCGCTCACCGTCGCCCCTGCAACTTCCCCGGCGCCGTCCACTGACGCTGCGTCGAAAGCTAGAGGCAAAGGCCCGTTTCGCTTCGACGTCGCCGGTGTGGGCCTCGTCGGAAACTCCGCACTTCCCGGCGTCGGCGTCGGCGTTAGCGCGCGGGTCCGCGTCGCCCGAAAGCACTTTGGACTGACGCTTCAGGGAGATTATTGGCTGCCGCGCTTTCAGTCGGTGGCGGACGCCGGCACTAATGGTGCTGGGGTGTATCTCGACGCCTGGGACGTCGGGCTCAAAGCCTGCGGCGCGCCGCTCCTCGGCAACCTGACGTTGTCGTTGTGCGTGGGGCCCACGCTCGGGCAGGTCCGCGGCTCGGGCAACCAGCTCCTGACGAATCCGACGACGGACTACCAGCGCTGGTCGGCGTTCAGCGCAGAAGTTAACCTGATAACCGCCACCAGCTCCTTCGTTTCGACCTGGCTCGGCATCGAGGTCGGAAAGAGCCTGCTGACGCCTAAATTCGGGATCTCCGAAGACGGTCGCGCGGTGCAGGTTTTTGCCGCCAGCGGCTGGAGCGTCAGCGGCCTGGCTGGCATCGGCGCGTTTCGCTGAAATCGACGCGAATTTCAAATGAAAAGTGGCTTCAGCGGAAACGTTGAAAGAATGGGTATCAAAGCCAAGGGGCTGGGGATTGTGGCGCTGGCCTGCCACGTTAGCTGCAGCAGCCAACACCTCGGCATGGTCGGTGAGCTGAATCACGGCAATGGGGGGACGAGCCAAGCCTCGAGCCAGGCAGGGGCCGTGGGCGCCACCGCAGGTGGCACCGGCATCGCGGGGGTTGCCGGTACCGGGGGCGGCGGGGGCGCCAGTGTCGGCGGCGGCGGCGCCAGTGTCGGCGGCGGCGGCGGTGCCGAGGCGGCTGCCGGTGGAGCTCCCCAAGGCGGCGCCGAGACCGACCCAACGCCGATTGAGCCGGCCAAAAACTACCAGCTCAACTGGATGATGCCGCAGCTCGGGGCGGCGCTCGCGACCAAGCCAGGCAAGCTCACCTACACCAAGCTCGTCATTCAAGATCTGTTCTTGGCCGAGAGCTGCTCGATCGCCGACTACAACAACGACGGCATTCCGGACGTCTCGTCCGGACGAATCTGGTACGAAGGCACGGACAACCCGAAGACGACGTTCAAGACCCGGCACGCCTTTCGCGACGGGCATGGCCAACTGCCGACGAACGGGACCTCTGAAGAGCTCAGCATCGGCGTCTCAGACGACTGGGCCGACTACCCGCTCGATGTGAACGGCGACGGGAACATGGACATCGTCAACGTCGCCTCACCTGACGTCAACGAGAGCGCCGCTCCGACGGGCTCCAACCCCGGCACGCCGAACAAGATCGGAACGGTGCAGCCCCACGCGACCGCGTATTGGTACGAGAACCCCGGCGCCGACAAGCAAGCCGGCGATCCCAACTGGGCGCCGCATCTCATGCACGCTGACGTCCGCCTGCAACAGCATGGCCTGGTCGACATCGACGGCGACGGTTTTCCCGAGCTGCTCGGCGCCTGTAAGAGCTGCACGCCCTCCGAAACCAAGGGCTATTACCAAGCGGATCGCGCTAACCCGACCGGACCGTGGACATTCCACTCCGTCACTATCCACTACACATTTCCGTATGGAGATCTCGGCAAGCTGAATGGCATCGGCGCCGGCGACGTGGACGGTGACGGTCGGGCCGACCTGCTCGAGCGAGGAGGTATCTGGCTGCAGCAGCCCAGCACCACGGCAATGTGGAACCAAACCATCTGCACCGGCAACGACGTTCCGAGCGGCTGCGGCTGGATCGCTGAGAAGACGCCGCTGCTGCCCACGGGTCTCTACGACGGCCTACCGGACGGCAGCGGCGCCAAGGGGTCTTCGCAGATCTACGCGGCCGATATCGACGGAGATGGCCTGACCGACATCGTCGCCGCCGAATGGGTCTACGGCGAAGGCCTGTCTTGGTACCGGCAAATCGCAGGCAAGCAGTTCGTCAAGTACCCGTTCCTTGGCAAGAGCACTCCCAGCGACATCGCCCGCTGGGGCGCAGGCTTCGCCCAACCGGTGGCCGTACAAGTGGCAGACATGGACGGCGACGGCGTCCCCGACGTCGTCACGGGCAAGATGCACTACGCGCTGCCGCTCAATCAGGGGCTCCCCGATCCGAACGGTACACCGTACATCTATGTCTTCAAGAACGTCCGCGGCACGGTCGACCCCAATAGCGGCGGTCCAGTCACGCTTAAGCCCGTGCTCGTCGATCCAATAGGCACACCCGGAACGTTGGGTACGACGGACGGCGGCATGGGCGTGGGCCGACAGATCGCCATCGGCCACGTCAACACGGACGGCATTCTCGACATGTGCGTGGCGTCGAAGGTGGGCCTCGCCGTATTCTTGGGCCAGTAGCCAATCAGCGATTCATCATGTGCACCGCTTTGCCGATCGAGGCGGCGGCGGCTTCCATCAGCGACTCGCCCAGCGTGGGGTGCGGGTGAATCGTGAGCGCGAGATCTTCGGCGGTGGCGACGGTTTCGAGGGCGAGCGCGCCTTCGCTGATCAGGTCGGAGGCGTTCGGGCCGACGATGTGAATACCGAGGATGCGGCCGCTCTTGGTGTCGGTGACGACCTTCACGAAGCCGTCGGTCTCGCCGATGCTCATGGCACGGCCCAGCACCGCGAACGGGAATTTTCCGACCTTCGCCGTCAAGCCTTGTTCCTTGGCCTGGGTTTCGGTGATGCCGACGGTCGCGATTTCCGGATCGGTGAAGACGATGCCCGGCACCGTCACCCAGTCTTTGCCCGCGTGATGACCGGCGATCACTTCGGCCGCGACTTCACCCTCTTTGCTGGCCTTGTGCGCCAGCATCGGCGCGCCGCTCACGTCGCCGATGGCGTAGATGCCCTTGACGTTGGTCTCGCAGAATTCGTTGGTCGGCACGAAGCCGCGCTGGTCGACCGTTACGCCGACTTCTTCGAGACCGATGCCCTTGCCGCGCGGCTTCATGCCGACCGCGACCAGCACTACGTCGGCTTCGATCTTCTGCTGCTTGCCGTCGACGGCCACCACGACGGCGACCGAGCCGTCCGGCAGGTTCTCGTATTTCTCGGCGCGCGCGCCCTTCAACACGGTAGCGCCGCGCTTGCTGAGCGTTTTTTCGACGACCTTCACGCAATCGGGATCGATGCCCGGCAGCAGCGTGTTCGTCATCTCGACCACCGTGAGCTGCGAGCCGAACGACTGGTAGACCATGCCGAGCTCGAGCCCGATGACACCGCCGCCGATCACGACCAGACGCTTTGGAATTTGCTGCAGGCTGACGGCCTCGCGCGCGCCGATGATCTTCTTGCCGTCGAACTCGAAGCCCGGCACCTGAATGGTGGCCGAGCCGGTAGCGATGACGATCGCCTTCTTGGCCTTGACGACCTGCTTGGTGCCGTCCTTGAGCGTGACCTCGATGGTGTCCTTCGTGAGCAGCTTGCCGCGGCCGTCTAGGGTGGTGCCGCCGTTGGACTTGATCAGGCCACGCACACCGCTGGTCAGCTTCTTGATGATGCCGTTCTTCCAGCCCTGCATCTTGCCGACGTCGACCGAGACGCCCGACACCGCGATGCCGTGATCGGCGATGTGCCGCGACTTTTCGACGAAGTGCGCGTTGGCGATCAGCGCCTTGCTCGGAATGCAGCCCCAGTTCAGGCACACGCCGCCGAGCTCTTCTTCTTCGACGCACAGCGTCTTCACGCCGAGCTGCGCCAGACGAATCGCACAGACGTAGCCGCCGGGTCCGCCGCCCAAAACAATCGCGTCGTATTCAGCCTCAGCCATTTGGATGCTGGGGGCATACCCGATGCCCTCCCCCTCCTCAAGTGCACCTTCCCCCGGGCCGAATCAGCACAGGGAAGAACGAGAAACGCCGAGACGCTCGAGCCGGTCATGTAACGAGTTTTCGTCGTGTTGTCGTAAGACGCGCTTGTCGTCCAAAACAGGCCAGGTGACGCTGCCGCCGAGGTCCCCATGGCAAATCGTACCGCTGCTACGTCCGCCGCCCCGTTGTTTGCGTCCTTGTTGAGCGCGCTGCTGCCGGCCTGTTCCGGTTCGCAACCCCCCGAGGCCGCGGCGGCCG